>ERZ773155.89-NODE-89-length-71905-cov-9.187376_pt1 | contig 71905 bp, 54 predicted proteins | sample MGYA00511262_ERZ773155 | MGnify/ENA primary metagenome ERZ773155 (study PRJEB29015, sample SAMEA2737828) | human gut metagenome | biome: human gut; feature: human-associated habitat; material: faeces | place: China | collected 2012 ... | reverse complement strand
TTTGTCATGGAACTTTCCTTTCTACCTCATCCCTGATTTCAAAACATTATTTATTAGCTGAAACGTTGCCCGAATACGCTGTTCTGCGCTCTATGGCTGGTGTTGGGGATCGACTCGGTCCCCTTATCCTTGCTGAAATTGGAGATATCCGCCGCTTTCACAGTGGAAAAGCACTCAACGCTTATGCTGGTAACGATCCGCCTCCATATCAGTCTGGAACATTTGAGAGCCACAATCGCCACATATCAAAACGTGGGAATGCGGCTCTCAGAAAGTATTGCTTTGAGGTTATGCAGGCACTCAAACTTACACGACCTCAAGATGACCCTGTCTACCTTTTTCTGCTCAAAAAGGAACAGGAAGGGAAACCGTATAACGTAGCTAAAATGGCCGGAGTCGACAAGTTTCTCCGCATCTACTACGCGAGAGCGATGGAAACACTCAAGCAACAGTAACCACTGACTCTATTATATATCTTTTTCAAAAATCCACAACTGCTGTGGATTCAATTTAATGCGCCCTTTTTCCAAAAGAAAATCGGAAAATCCAAAAAACTCTTGAGAAATACATTGGCAAGATTTATCTCACTGTCCAACTGCGCGGTAAACCACATCAAAATACTCGCAGACGCACTTCATTCTTTCGTCAAAATCGATGCCGATTTCCTCACACGCTGCGGCAAACGCCTTGCGGTGGGCTTTCTTCCACGCGGCAAGGGTGCCGTCCCCCTCGGCGGCGGCACAATCAGCCGTCACATCTTCAAACGGGACAACGTCCACCTTTGTGGTGCGGGTAATGCAGCGCGGCTGCATATCGCTGTCCAGCACGACCGTGTAATCACCCGTGCGCGGCAGCAGCTGCATCTGGGCTTCAAACAGGCTGAACAACCCTGTGTTGGCGCGTTTTTTGCCGCAAAGAATGTTGTCCAGAATTTCATCGGTGCCGTTGCTGTCATAAAAACAGACATTGTAGGCAGAAATCGTCAGCCCAGAATCCTTTACAAATTTCTCGATTTGATCCATAGAACCCTCTCACGCCAGATCATCAAAGCCCAACTGCCCATCACAGCTTGTACGCAGCAGCAGCGGCGGGCGGCTGCAAAGCAGTTCCAGCGCCGCACCAGCGTCCACCAACCATGGACGCACCTGCTCGTGCGAGAGCAGCAGCGGCATACGGTCGTGGATGGGCGCTACCGAATCGTTGGGCTCGGTGGTCAGAATGATAAAGCAGTTCACACCACTTATATTATCATAAATGCCCGCCAAGTAAAGCGGCTGTCCCGGCATTTGAAAAAAATATTTGTGCTTGGCAGCGTCCCATTCATAAAAGCCGGTGGCAGGGATCACGCAGCGCTGGAAGGCAATACTGCGGCGAAACATCGGCTTTTCCGTCACCGTTTCGGCGCGGGCATTGATGATTTGTTGTCTGCCGCGGAAACCGGGCAGCCCCCATTGCTGAAACTCGCCTACGATCTTCTCTCCGCGTGAAACCAGCACCGGTGCCACCTGCGAGGGGCAAATATCTCCTGCCATTGGGAAATTGAGTTCGTTTCCCTCGCTGCGGCGCTGTGCATCGCGCACGATTTGGCGAATCTCTTTATATTCATCGGCAGAAAACTGATACCGTCCACACATACGCGATGCTCCTTCCTTATCCTACTACAATACCGGCGATTCTGAACTCGTCCTCCTCCCGCACAGGGATGGGGGCGTATTTTTTATTCAGCGAGATTAGCGCAATGCCGTTTTCGTCCTTGCGCAGCTTTTTGCAATAGCCTTGGTCGTTCAGGGTGCATAGCACAATATCGCCGTTGTTGGCATCTTGTGCCGCCTTGACCCAAACGGTCTGCCCATTCACAAAGCGCGGCTCCATACTGTCACCAGCGATGCGGACACCGAACTCCGCCTTGGTGGGTACGGATTCATCCACTTCGGTCATCTCTTGGGCGTCATCATCCAGCCACTGACCGGTACCGGCAGAGGCAGGCTGTAAATAGACCGGCAGCAATCGCAGTGTCGGTTCCGGTTTCTCGGTAAACGCTGCCGTGTGCAGCAGCATGGATCGGTATTCCCCCAAACGCTGCTGCCCCGCCTGATTCAGCTTGGGTTCGGAATCCAGATACAAAACTGCCACATCCTCAAACCCTAAAGCCTTTGCCAGCGCCACACCCACGGTAACACGGGGTTCGCGCTCGCCGGCCTCCCACGACATCAAGGAACGTGTGGACACAGCCTTCTCGGATTCCGGCAGGAACTGCTGCATTTTCTGTACGACCATCTCGCGGGTCATCTTCTGCGCTTCACGCGCGGCACGAATACGCTTATTCCAGTTGCTCACGGTATATCACCTCAACTATATTGTACTGCTTTCTGTATGTAAAGTCAAGTGTACAATTACACGGATTTTCGTTTATAGTCATGTAAAATGCACTTGAAAGAGAAACATTGTGGTGTTACAATAGGCGTATAGGAGGTGGGAACAATATGGGCCAGCGGCATATACTGCATTGCGATTGCAACTGCTTTTACGCAAGCGTTGAAATGCAGGAACACCCAGAACTGCGCGGAAAAAGCATCGCCGTGTGCGGCGATCCGGAGGCGCGGCACGGTATCGTTCTCACCGCAAGCTATCCCGCCAAGAGAATGGGCGTGAAAACGGCAATGCCCATTTGGGAGGCAAAGCAGCATTGCCGTGACCTGATCGTGGTTCCTGCCAGCTATGGCAAATACCAGAAATACAGCAGCTATGTGCGCGAGATTTTCCGTGACTACACCGACCAAGTGGAGAGTTTTGGCTTGGACGAGGCGTGGCTGGATATTACGGGCAGTCTGGGTTTGTTTGGGGACCCTGTAAAAATTGCCAAAGAAATCAGCGACCGCATTAAACGGGAGTTGGGAATCACCGTTTCGATTGGCGTTTCTTTTAATAAAATCACCGCAAAACTCGGCAGCGATTATAAAAAGCCTGATGCCATAACGGTCATCGAGCCTGATAATTATAAGCAAATTGTCTACCCGCTGCCGGTGGGTGACCTTTTGTATGTGGGCAATGCCACACAGCGCAAACTCGGCAGTTACGGCATTCGCACCATCGGTCAGCTTGCGGAAACAAACCCTGAAGTCCTCAAGGGCTGGTTTGGTGTGATGGGTTACACACTCTCGGCTTTTGCGCGTGGATTGGACCAAACGCCGGTCGCCAAGCAGGATGCACATTCTGCCATTAAGAGTGTGGGCAACAGCGCCACCACGCCGCGCGATTTGACCACAGATGAAGATGTGTGGCTGATGTTGGTGCTGCTCTCCGAAAGCATCGCTATGCGTATGCGCGACCTCGGCAGCAAGTGCAATGTGGTGGAGATTTATGTGCGGGACAATGAACTGTCCGGCTTTACGCGCCGCCGAAAGCTGGACAACCCCACCAATGTAAGTATAGAAATTGCCCGCATCGCCTTTGATTTATTCAAGCGCAATTATTCGTGGCCGAAGCCCCTGCGCGGCATCGGTGTGCGCGGTGTCGACCTGTGCCCCGCAGACTGCGCAGTGCAATTAGGATTTTTTTCCAACGAGGAAAAGCGCGAGAAGCTGGAGCACATCGACAAAGCCGTGGACACCCTGCGCCAGCGCTACGGTTATCGCAGTGTACAGCGGGCGGTCGTGTACACGGACCCCGTTTTGGGCGGCATCAACGCCTACGACGACCACAACATCCACCCGGTCGGGTATTTTCATACGGCATAGGAGGCATCGTAAATGATTCAACGAGAAAAGCGCTATGTGGAAGTCGATGTGCGCTTCAGCACCGAGGGACGATTACGACCTTTGCAGATTATTTTTGATAAAGGGCAGGTCTACAAAATCGACAAGATCAAGGACATCTGCCGCCGCGCCGCCGATGTGGGCGGCGTTGGGGACCGCTATACCTGTATGATTCAAGGCAAAGAGCGCGAATTGTGGTTTGAAGATGGGCGGTGGTTTGTGGCGGCGAAGGTGATCAACGAAAAAACACATTAAGAAAATCATGCTGCCAGCCATCAGCCTGCTATCGCAGTTCTTCCAGATGATAAATGTAATCCAGCGATCTCAGTGCTTCTATAATCTCATGGTGCGTTTTATACTTCTTCAGTTCGCTGCTGCAAATTGTAACGGTAATCGTATATACGCTTAGTCCGGAGCCCACATAGGCGGGGTTCGATTCAATATCATCAATTCGCAGCCCTAAGCGGCGGCTGACTGTAACAAAGTCGCGCAGATACTCGATGTTTTTAAGCTCTAAATGGATTTCAAAGTGGTTGGAACGGTTCTTCAGATACACCTCAATGGTGGGAAACGCCGACAGGATACACAGAAGGAACGCAAACACAATCAGTGTTACCGTGTAAAGCCCTGCACCTATTGTAAAGCCCAAGGCGGCGCAAGACCACAGCGCCGCAGAGGTAGTAAGCCCTTTGATTTGACCGCGTGAGCTAAAAAGAATTGATTTTCCGCTGATGGAAGCCGCTGAAATCATGGTGGCCGCAGACAAAATCGGTATGCCGATTGCCTGAGTCTGCATCAGGTATATGTCAAGTATCATGCAGATGGTAGATGAAAACGAAATCAGCACAAAGGTTCTAAGTCCGGCAGAATGTCGCTTGCTGGATCGTTCACAGCCTATAACGGAGGTCAGGAAAACGGCAAGAGCGATTCTCAGGCAGATGGAAAGCACGTTAATTTCCTGTGACCAACTGCCAAGGTGCTGCGCAATGGGGTCTGACATTTGAAGTGTCATCAAAGTGTCCATATGTCTGCTTTCCTCCTTGTGTTTTGATACGATACTTGGGGGTAGCCTGTCAAGGCGTAATGTTCGTAAGCGGCCTCGTCATACGCCTGTTCATCCTCTAAAAAAGGATCGTTGTGCGCAGGCAATTCTTTTTGAATTGCCTGTATCTGGCGAATCAGGCGTTCGACCTCGTTTTCTGGTTCATGCTCGTCGCATTTGACCGTTTCAGTCACGATGTCATCCAACCTGTTGGAATACGACCCCGACAGGTACAGCGACAATTTTGCGCAAGCAGGTCCGATTAGTTCGTACAAGACGCTGGAGGCAAGGATAATTGTTTCCAGCGCATCGCCCATTGCACCGCCCAAGGTGCGGGCTCCCATCGCGGCCAGTCCAATGGCAACGCCCGCCTGTGGAATTAAAGCCAGCCCAAGGTTGTTGCGAACTTTTTTGTTCTTTCTGGCAAGCAGGCAACCCAAGAAGGCACCGCTGTATTTGCCGAGTATTCTTGTGACAAAGTAGACCACACCGACAGCCAGCAAAGAGGCCGAACCGATATGATCGGAGGAGCTGAAAATAGCATCCAAATCAAAGTTGAGACCAGACCGCACAAAGAACAGCAAGAGCAGCGGAGGGCTGAAGTAATTCAGCTGCTTAAAAAGCCTTTCGTCGTCGGAGGTATTGATGTAAATCATCGACATGGACATACAGCCCAGTAGCGACGAAACGCCCATCAGCGCACAAATTCCGCAGAATGCAAAGAGCAGCGCAATAGATACGATTAGGCGATTGTCGGTTGATCGCTTGTGAAGAAGAAACTTCAAAATCAAACCAAATACGCCGCCCAGCGCAAACGCGAACAGGTTCATTATTATCGGACGCAGCACATTTTGCGCCTGAAAATTGCCGGTCATGGAGGCCAAGGCGATGGAAATGGCGATGCTGTACGCGACAAGCCCCACCACATCGTCCAGTGCGACCACCTGCAGAAGGGTGTCTACAAAATCGCCCTTTGCGTGCGTCTGGCGAATCGTCATCATGGTAGACGCAGGTGCTGTGGCTGATGCCAGCGCGGCAAGAACGACGGAAAATACCATATCAAGACCAAGCACATAATGAGTAGCGATAAACACCGCAATGGATGCCAAGCACGCCTCAAGGAACGTAATAAGCAGCACCTTAACGCCGCTTTTTTTCAGTGTAGAAAAACGGAAAAACTCGCCCGTGCTGAATGCAATGAACGCCAAGGCGATGTCTGCAATGAAATCCATCCTCTCGATAAGACCTACCGGGATCAGGTTTAAGCAGTACGGACCCATCAAAATGCCGGCAACAATGTAGGCCGTGACATTGGGGAGTTTCAGGCGTTTGGTAATTCTTGTCATGGCAAACCCGCCAAATAACATTAAAGAAATCGATATAATCACTATCGAAACCGAGGATGTAATATTCAATTTTTCAATCAGGGGCGTGGTCACTGTCTCGCATTCCTTTCTTAAAAATCACTCGGTCAGGCATTCGCAGGCCAATTTCATACAATAAGATGTTATCCTTGTTCGTTTCTGAAATCTCGCACTGCTTTTTCGTTATCTGAGTTACAGATTATCTTTGATGTATTATCCTTCACGAGTATTGCCTGATTATTGCTTATGGGACGGACATCAAATTCCGAGAACTTTTCCAGTATTTCCTCCGATGCTTTTCTATAAACCTCATCAAGAAAGTGCGGCAAAATATAGTATTTTACCAGCCCAAGCCCGGCATCGTCTTGCTGTGAATACTCCGGCGGTTTTTTATCCATTGGCTCAATATAAGTAATCGTCGGTGCGCAAACAATAGCCCCTGCCGACTCGCCCACCATAAGTTTGCCGCGCTGCAGTTCTTTTTTCAGCAATTTGTCTGTTCCTGATTTTCGCAGCGCATCCATAAGGAAGAACGAATTGCCTCCTGAAAAGTAAATGCAATCTGCCTGCGCAAAGGCTGCCTTGATTGTATTCCTGTCTTCCTTAGAAATATCAATTTCTGTAACGATTGCTCCCATTTCACTGAGCAACTCCCGACCCGCCAGCACATACCGCGAAGCCCCTTCTTTGGCTGCGGCTGTCGGGATAAATGCAATTCTCTTGTTTTGCAAATCCTCCTTAATAAGAGTCCCCACGTTGCAAAAACGTGAGCATAAAAACAAATTCATAATCCATATTTCCTTTTTTGGTAATCTGATGTCCTTTTCGGGTCGTTCTGATTGAATATCATTGCCGAGTCTTTTAGTAAAACGAGAAGAGCACTGTATGGTAACAGCGCTCTTCTTGTTGCGTTGAGAGAAACTTGTGTTATTGGGGCAGGCAGGAAAGGATTCATATGTCTTGTGTAATATGCCGTATAAAGACTTACCGAACCAGCACAACAGCAACATCATTTACATTGGTTCCTGTCGGTCCGGTAAAAAGCAACCCTCCTGCCGCCTGCAGCGCCGTGTAGGAATCATTTTGGTTGAGAGAATCCACCGGGTCAATTTGCGCCGCCCGCAGTGTTGTCAGCGTGTCGCCGTCCACATAACCGCCCGCCGCATCTGTCGGACCATCGGTGCCGTCTGACCCAACACTAAAAACCGCCGCATTGCAGCCCGAAATTGCGGGTGCCGCCGCCAATGCCAGTTCCTGATTGCGCCCGCCCTTGCCGTTTCCGATGATTTTGACCACCGTTTCGCCTCCGGCTATAAACGCCATGGGTTTGTCGGGGTGCTGATGCGTCCGGGCAATTTCCGCAAGGAACAGCCCCGCCTCCCGCGCCTGACAAGCCAGCTGATCGGTCAAAAGGATCGGCGTATAACCAAGTGCCTGTGCAGCATCGGCAGCCGCCGCGCAAAGTTCCCGAACACTTCCTGTAATGCGCGTTGTTACGTTATCTATTTGTTTGGGTGTTTCTTTGCGAAGGCAAGTCAGCGCATCGGCGGACAGCTGTAAGCCGTACTTTTTAACGACATTCTCCGCATCCTTGCAGGTAGACGAATCGACACAAGCCGGTCCGCTTGCAATCATATCCAGCGGGTCACCCAAGACATCGCTCAGGACGACGCACAGCACCTGTGCCGGGGCGCACGCCATAGCAAAACGCCCGCCTTTTACGGCAGACAACCGCTTGCGGATGGTATTGATCTCCACAATATCGGCACCGCATCCCAGCAGCTGCTGTGTGATATCCTGCAATTCATCCAAAGGGATCCAAGGCTTTTCCAGCAGGGCGCTTCCCCCACCGGACAGAAGAAACACCACCGTATCCTGCGCCGTCAACCCCTGCACAAGGTCAAGCGCTGCCTGCGTACCCCGGCAAGAGCCGTCATCCGGGACAGGGTGTCCGCCCTCAAAGCAGCGGATATGGGCAATCGGTCCTTTTATATGCCCATACTTTGTAACAACCACGCCATCCGCAATACGATTCCCCAGGCAGTCAGATGCCGCGTTTGCCATCTGCCATGCCGCTTTTCCTGCTGCCACCAGAACGATTTTTCCGGTTCCAAAGCGATACCCTTGCAGTGCACGCACTACGGCAACATCCGGCAAAACCGCGTGAATTGCCGCAGAAACGATAGATTCCGTATGTTGATGAAGTAATTGATTCATGAGCTGTACTCTCTTCCTTTGCTAATTGCAGGTTTGCAAATATCTCTGTTTTATTAAGCTGCTGGGATATAATGTTGCCGTTATCACCAATCAGAATCGATAGACCCTGCAACTAATGCGTATATTCCACAGCATAGACTTTGCCGTCTATACCCGTAGCAATAACAAGGCTATCGGTTGCTTCCGGAGTCGCCCAAAAGACTCTCTCTGGGTAACCAGCCGCGTCGATACTCCAAAGGATTTCTCCATTATCTGGATTCAATGCCGTAATCCTTCCTCGCTCGGCAACATGAATCAGGCTATTTCCATTATATACGAGTGCCGAATCAATTTGCATCTCTTGTAGGTCCCTGTCTTTATTGTCATAGCGAAGATCCTTTTGCCAAACAACTTGGTTTGTCTCTGCATCAAACGCTGTTATCTGCCTTCCACTGTTCGACGAATAAAATACTGTAGAGCCGTTTGTGGTCATACCACGAGAAGATACCTTTTCCAACGTTGATGTCCACGCCAGCTCTCCCGTATCAAGGCTCAAATAAGCAGGGCGCGTATTTTGTGCATCAATACACCACAATTTTCCGTTGGCGATAACCGGTCGTACATCACCACATACAAACAGGGATTCATCAGTATTCGCATTTCCCCTCCAAATCAGCTGACCTGTAGAGGCGTCGATTGCGTACCAAATATAGGTATCCCGAACAAATGCGTACAAGATTCCATTTTCCAAAATTGGTCTTTGACGCATAAGACCGTCCGTTTGGTATTCCCAGACAATTTCACCAGATGCTGAGTTCAAGCAATAAATTTTTCTATCTCCGCAACCGATGAAAACACGTCCTTCCGATGTAAGGGGATCAGAAAGCACACTCCCGCCTAGTTTGGTGTTCCAGATGATGTTTCCGTCGTCTGCCGAGGCGCAATACACAAATTCATCTCCAGAACCAAAGACTATCTTTCCTTCGCTCGTGATTGCCGGCTTAGAAATCACAAAATCCCCGGTCTGAATACACCATTTTTGGCTTCCGGTGTCACGATCGATACAATATAGGTTCCCGTCATTTGAGCCCACATAAACATTGGCTTCGTTTATGGTTGCGCTAGACTGAATTGAATCTCCGGTCTCAAACACCCATTTGATTGTGGGATTATCACTCGGCGTTGAGTAGTCCTTATATTCTGTCCATTTTTTGTCCTCATTATCAAAAGCTTCAACACCAACAAAATGCGTTCCGGCAATCAGCTCTGGCGTATACGATCCCGTGTCAATGCTTCCACTCCAAATACCGCCCTCTTTTTTTATGAGTTGCGTATATGGCCCGTAATTATCTATTCTTGCCTGAACTGACTTTACGCCGTCTGGTGCATTTTCTATTTGAACTGCCACATCCACCGTATTATCTCTTGCTGTGATGTTTGTAATGGTCATTCTTAGTTTTCTGGTGTTGTTCATTCGACCACTTAACCAAAGTTCCTTGCTATGGTCAGTCGCCTTTCTCTTGTATATGTAGTAATAGTTTTCTGAGAATTCTATCGTCACAAAGTCCTGATTCGGATTATCTTTAATGTACGTTATGTAGTTAATCGGCACACCGTCTTCCACAACATTTCCATAGTAATGGACATGACCATTCATGAAGGCAATAACATTTGAATCTTTTGTCGCACTGAGCAATTCATGCCGTGCCGTAACATTATTGTTGATCTTGAAAGGATGGTGCCCGAATAGGATAACTGGCATATCAGCGGGTATACTATCCAAATCACTCTTAAGCCATTGCAGTTGGGCTTTCCCAATCTTTCCGTCCAACTCAAAATTCACTGTTGTGTCTAACAGAACAAAATGCACACCGCCATAGGTAAAAGACTGATATAGCGGTCCTACCTGATTCGTGAATGTTCTCTTTCCATTGGCGTTCCACCAACGCACATCATGATTACCGGGCGTAGTATAAACTTGTCCGTCAAAGAGTTGCTTATCTTGTAAATATAATTCATATTGTGCAGGCGTTCCATGATCAGATATGTCCCCAGTTATTATCGAGAACGCAGGTTTAATATTGCTGTTGATTTCAGAAATAATTGCCTTAAAGTTTTCAGACCCGATTAGCTCGTGAACATCCGACAGCTGTGCCACCTCGAATCGCGTAAAGCGGCCATAGGTGATGCTCATTTGCACAAAATCAATTTCTCGTGTAAAATCCCCCACAGACGAACTCGCGGAATTATATATTCTTAATGTCAGTTTACCGTTGGCGTCAATATATTGCTCAATTTCTCTCAGTGAGTCCAGTGTAAAGCGAATCATTTCATAGTTGTCAGAACTTGACGCTGTTTTCACAACTGCAAATTTTCCTGTGGATACATTCTTAAGCGACAGGTTTTGAGTATTTGCACCATTCTTTGACTTCAATGCAACTACAAATGTGACTTCACCTATCGTATCAATGTCAATATCCGTATCGAACTCGAATTGCACAGCACTTTTCCGATTATTATCACTATGGAATTTCATCGACTGTCCGTCTATATGATCCAACTTCTCAATTTGTCCTTCACTTGAACCATATTCCTCAACGAAGGTTGTAGGAGTATAGACTTTTTGTTGACTTTGTGAATTGGCAACCGTTGTGACAGACATGCAGTCCGTGTATCTTATGAACTCTTTTGAGGCCGAATTGTATACTCGTATCTGTATGTCTCCTTCCTCTGATATATAAGCACTAATGCCATTTCCAGACAAAACAAAACTTCTTGTTACTTCTTCTGTGCTTCCTGGGATTGTCCCTACAACCTCCCAATTCTGTGTGTCGAATCGATATAATGATAACCAGATAACATTTGTTTCTTCAGACGTATTTCCGGTATAATCAACTTGAATCGTCTGTACATCGTTCTTTTCATAATAGAGTGGCACCGTAGTGGTCCACGCCGCTTTTTTATTGGACGACTTCACTTGAAAAGAGGCACCGTCTCTGTCCTTCAAATTCTTAGCGGTTGTTCCAGCCACAGTAGTTCCCTGCTCAATCTGGGCATTTTCTACTGTGTAATTTCGAACTTCTACATTCTGCACGCTCTCCTCGCACAGCAAAAGCAATTGCATTTGATCCAAAGACAATTCAAACGGGCTCTCTGCCGATATAGTTACCTCAACTTTAATATTTGCGGAATCATCTATATGACAGTCTGACCAGTTGATCAAATTGATTTCATTAAGTCCTTTACTGGATATAGCCCCTGTCGAATTATGCTCAATGTATGAGTTACTATTCCAGTCAAATAAACTTATCGTATAGGTAAGCGATCCTGCATTTACCGTTCCAAGTCTGAATGTTGCAGATTGTATTCTCGTCTTTGGCACTCCCGTAAACAAAACCTCTAACCGGACACAGTTTTTTCCTGCATCGCTAACGCCCGATTTTAGGAACACAACTTTTTGATCCAAGTATTCAAGATCGCCAGCTGCTCCAGATTGAATACTGCCATCAAGAATCTCAATATTTGCGGGTACGCTTTGCCTAACCACGTGCCTCACTTCGTCACCCAGTGAATCTACTTCTATTGCATAACACTTAGTACAAAAAGGAAGCGTTACGAATAAGGCAAAAATCAGGGAAAGAAATTTACGCATAGCCACGTCCTCCTACTCTGGTTTTTACGTTTGTTTTTGTTCTCATTTCTCGCCTACGGCGTATGCACTTTCTATCTGCGTAAGGACGGCATCTGGGAAAACCTGCCTTGCCTCCTGCAACAGCGCTTGAGCTTGCTCGGAATGATAATGTGTCATAAACAGCTGTTTGACGCCCGCATCCTTGGCAGTCTGCGCCGCGGTATGCGCGCTCAGGTGATGGTTTTCCTCCGCTGTTTCCCCTGCACAGAAGGTAGATTCACACAGGAACGCATCCGCCCCGGACGCAACCTTGTATAATCCCTCGCACACACCGGTATCCCCGCTGTAGGCAAAGGTTTTTCCCTCCGCTGAGATCCTTACCCCGTAGGATTCAATAAGATGCTTCACCGCAAAGAATGAAAAATGCACTTCATCGAAGTCATACGCTGCGCCATCCTTGATTGTATGAATTTGGAACACGTCGTTCGTGCATAGCTCCTCGCTTGCCCATTGCGGCAAGGCGGGGATAAATAGTGGGATAGGCTTCAGATTTTCACCGTAGGCACGTTTTGTTTCTAACGCATACTTGGCACAGAACAGATCCCCAAAATGGTCAAAATGCAGATGACTTATTATGATCGCGTCCAACTGCGTAAGCGGCAGATGCTTTTGCAGCTTTGCTGCCGAGCCGTTTCCCATATCCAGCAGGATTCGTTTGCCCTTTGTTTGCAGCAGGTAGCATGAACAAGCACCATCTGCCTCCGGGCAGGTTGCATTGTTACCGAACACAGTCAGTTTCATACAGGTTCCTCCAAAAAGACAAGCTGCCCCGATTGTTCTTCGCAATCGGGGCAGCAAATTTCACTGCAACAAGAAATAACTCAGCTGTCCCTGCGGTACAGTGATGGTAATCGGTTCGGTACCGATCATCGAGCTTTCCCGGATAGCCGTATCCATAGATTTCGTATCCTTAACAATACTGCCGTGCAAATCCTTCATCCGGAAGGACACGTCCTGCGTGCTGTCATTGGCAAGAATCACGAGTTTTTCGCCGTTTTCAAGCGCCCAGCAGGATGCAAAGCACTGGTTTGGAACGTTCTCCAGCCACAAATCATCCAGATATTGGGCGTGCTTCAGCAGGGGCTGAAGGTTTCCTCGGAAGGCAGTTGCCATCATTCCATAGTCATGATATGCACTGTCCTCCGGGCGAAGGCGGCTGGTGATGCCAAGCCACAAAATGCTGCCCAGCGTAATGGCTCTGTGCAGGTCCTTGCGGAACCATTCGGGACGGTCTTTTTCTTCCGCCCAGCTTCTGGGGTTTACCATATTGACCTGCGTAAACTCCGGGAAGGTATACTTGAACACATTATAGTGTTCATCATACTCAGCGCCATTCCAGGTCAGATTTCCCCAAGTATAACTGCCGTAAATATCGCCGCAGTTCTCGGTCATGATGTAGGCGTTCGGGTTATAGGCCCGCAGGCGCTCCAGCAGGTTTTTCAGCACATATACATAGCCGTTGTTGAACTCCCCGATATTGTCATGCGAGTGCTCGCTGCAATAGCACGGGAAAGGCTCTGCCGATGCAAGCTGATCCAGATAAATACCGTCGCAGCCATACGCCTTTACGCAGAATTCTGCCGTATCCAGCAGATACTCTCTCCACAGGGCGTCCGAGGGGCAGTTCACAGTGAAATGTTCCGGACCATAGGTTTCCCGGTACATCTCGCCCTTCTCGTTCCGCATGGCCATCTTCTCGCCAACCAGCTTATGGAAGTCCGATTTCAAATCAAATATGCGCGCGTTGATATACAGCGTGGACATACCGCCATGATTGCGGACATATTCCAGCCCGCGCCGGAATTCCATGGCGCTGCCGAGTTCCATATCGGGATAATACTCCGGATAAAAGGAGTCAAAGCCCGTGCGGTTCCAGCTTGCAATAAACATATGCCTTGCGCCCCATGCCTTGCCTGCCTCAAACATAGCCGGGATGTCTTTGAAGGTATGCTCCACCTTGCCGGTACGCTTAAAGTTGTAGCACTGGTTCAGGGCATATTCGTTTTGTAAATACTCGGGGTTATGGTCAAAATCCAGATAAGGAGCGATGTATTCCCGATACACCTTCGAGCCATAATGCCAATCCTTGTCGGAAAGGCATACAACATAATCCCCGGTCTGATAGGTTTCCCCTTGCTTGATTCGGAAATATTTACGGAAGGCAAATGCCATCCAAGGATTTTCTCTGTCGCCGCTGGTTTCTGCTATAACGCCGGTCACCGGGAATCGGGGGTCATGGCTGCCAATATAGAATCCACCGCAACTATTGTAATAGTACATCCAGCTCATGGAGGCTAAGCCGCAGTAATTGATCTCACGGCGATAGATATCCTCAAAGGGTACGCTGCAGCCACGCCAGAAAGTCATACGGTTCTCGGCGTAATTATATACCGGATCTTCTGTTTTGTCACCTGCGTGGTGCGGGTAAATGAGATAATCTTTCTGTCCGTTGCCCAGATAGATGCCGCCCAAGTGCGGCATCAGAATCTCGGTCACATCGATTGTGCTGTGATTGCAGATTTCTGCAGAAAACACCAGACGATCCTGCTCGCAACGGCAGGTCACCTTTGCGGAAATGTCATATTCTCCGAAGGAATCATAGCTCAAAATCAGCGCGTCAGGGGCTTCTGCCACGTCAGAAATATGCCCCGACAGTTTGACCCGTTCGCCGTTCTTCAAGCCATAGAGTTCAATCAACGGGTCGCGCGGCGCGCAGCGGACATAGTTGGTATTGGTAGAAAGATTCCACAGTTCCGTGAAATTTCCGATCTTACGGTCGAAACAAGCCCTGATTTTATCGGTTCTCAATTCCATAGCAGTATACCTTATCAATAACCAAATTCGTTGTAGCGTTCCAGCGCCTCACCGTTGATTTTGGGAGCATTCGGCATATGGTTGGAGATATAGACACTAGGTTTCAGACCCTTTGCCAGAAGCTTTTCCACCACTGTGCTTTGCAGCGCCCACATCAGATAGCTGGCGCTGATACCGCTTGCCGGGCAGATACTCTGTCCCAACGCAGGCACATCGACCAGCGTATCACCATAGTTCGTGCAGTTATCAATGCAGTAGGTACACGCCTCAAATAGGCGCTTTCCGCTGGGGTGCTTGCTTGTCAGGTGGCTGGAGTATTCGACAGACGTCAAAGCGATTGTGGCACAGCCCATCTCGTTCGCCTTAATTGCAAGGTCTACCGGGAAGTAGTTGTATCCCGATACTGAACCGATCATAATGACATCTTCCGGCAAAACATTGGCTCTGCCCAGCACATAATCCGCAAATCCGGGAATGCTGTCATATCCGATGATACCGCGCGCCGGAGAAGGGCGATACCGCACCGGGTTCTGGATTTCGCAGGTGATCTTGATGGGCTTTATCGCCATCATACCGCCGGTTCGACCGACGGCCTCAAACATCAACATATGCCCGGTGTCCATAATATGCCATGCGCCGCCTTTTTCCAGGCGATTCGCAATTTCATCGGCAGCTGCAAGAATCGTTTCCCTCTGGGTGTTTTCTGCCTTGGTCAGCACGTTTTTCATGGCAGAAAAATACTCATCCATTAACATAGGTTGTCCCCCATTCAGCTTGTATATTTTTCAAAAAGTCTTCACGCGAATCCATGCGGCCGACAATCTCGTACATCACAAAAAGTGCCGCGCCGACAATGGGTTCAAACATAGGTTTCCTGTAACTGCATTGCGGCAGTTTCTCTTTTAAGGCAGACTCAAAGCGTTTCGTAAAAATGTCGCCCATATGGCTGGTTCCGCCAAGTAAGGATACCGGCAGTTCATCGTTTCCTACACGCCTTGCCACGGCAGCCGCCAAGTCTGCCAGACATACAGATGCCTCATCCAGAATTCCCAGCGCATCTATGTCCCCTGCCTTGGCAGCTTCTGCCACCGTATAAGACAGCTTTGCTATTTTTTCCCGTGTAAAGTCCGGTTTATATGCGCCCTGCCTTAACGACGGGATACTCTCCATATGCAGCTGCTTCAGTGCCAGCGTTTGCAGCAAGGTGTTGGTACTGCCGCGATCCCATTGCTGTGTGATCCTGTCCAGACACATCAGCCCCATATGGTAACCGCTGCCTTTGTCGCCAAAGAGTGGTCCCCATCCGCCGACGGATATCCAACTTCCCTTTTTATCTCTGCATACGGCAAAGGAACCCGTTCCGGATAAAACGGCAATGCCTCCCGGTTCCCCCAAGGCTCCGTAATACGCGTTATACTCATCGCCTAATACCATCAGCCTCGTTTTCGGGAAACGATCACGCACCGCATTGGCGGAATTTTTGAAGCCGGGAATGAACAGACAGATTTCATTCAGATCCGTATCCCGGATACCTGCCTGTTGCAGACAATCCGAGATGCCGCCGCACACAGCATCTGCAGCGGCATCCGGGTTTATAAAAATGGCATTGGTTCCCTGGGTCTTGCTGAAGCCATGTATATGTCCGGACAGATCAAAGAGCATATATTCTGTTTTGGTTCCCCCGCCGTCACACACCAAATACATGGTCATTACCTCCATCCATCAGGAAAGCGCCGGGATTCTTGTGCGGTACAGTGCAACAGCCTTGGCGTTAAACTCATCGCCACCGGGAATATTGGCACTGCGCAATATCGGGGGAATTTCGCCGTTTTTCAAGTACAGGTTTTCGATTTTCAGAACAATTCTCTGTGCGATAAACAGGCTGCCGAAGGTAGAGGCACCTCCCGTCACCTGATTGGTTCCGGGAACGGTAAAGACGCCATCTCCAAAGGGCGCATGGTTATCGATCACGATATCCGACACATCACACAGATGCTTTCCGATGGCACTGCGCGGTTTCAGCTGCTCCGAGATCGTCTTGGACGTGACGCATACAACCGTCAGCCCCTTTTGCTTTGCGTACAGCGCAGCTTCAACCGGCACGGTGTTGATGCCTGTGTTGGAAGAGATGATGATCGTGTCGCCCTTTTGCAGGGATGCCTTGCCCAAGACCTCCGCAGCCTTGCCGGATTTGCGTTCCATCTGTGTGCTGGTTATCGCGCCGGTGTGGAGCATCAACTCATCCGATAAGATGGGGTTAATGGGAACCAGTCCGCCGCTTCGATAGAACATCTCCTCGACGATCATGTGGGAATGACCTGTTGAAAAGACGTGCAGCAAACCACCGTTTTTGATGGAATGGTAGGCTGCCTCCGCGGCTGCTTCCATCGGTTCCTGCTCCTGCTGCTCGATGCGATTCAGCATCTCATAGATTTTGGACAGATAGCTTCCGTCAGGCAGGAGTTTTTCTGTCATAAGGCCCTCCTTTCTAAAAAAGGGCGGCATATTGCCGCCCTTCCTTCCGGGTCGTACCGGTGAGCCAATTATTTGTTAAGGATCTCTGCTGCCTGCTCGTCCACGCGGGTCTCAAATTCTTCCGGCGTGATTGCACCGGCCCACAGGGACTCGCATTCCTTCTGGAACATGGTCTGGAAAGCAGAACCATTGAGGTTCGTGGGATAAGGAACGGCAGTTTCCAGAGCTTCCACGAAGTACTTGTTATAGGGAGCCTTTGCCTCAAACGCAGTGGTATCGACCAGCTTAGAGGCGGGCAGACCGAAGTTCATATCCAGAGCGATCTGCTGACCTTCCTTACCGGACAGGAACTCCACAACACGCCAAGACAGATCAGGGTTCTTTGCGGTTTTGGGGATGACCCAGGTGTTTACGAAAGAAGAAGTCTTGCTAACGCCATCGATGGAAGGCATAGGCAGAACAGTGTACTCCGTGCCGTTTGCATCCATGTTAGAAGCAGTGGACAGGGCACCAATCTGCATGGCAACCTTGTTTGCCATAAAGGGAGCAAACTCGTTGTCGCCGAACTGAGCAGCCTGCGTTGCAGTGGGGCATACCTTGTAGGTGTTGCACAGGTCATACATGAACTGGACAGCTTCCTTGGTCTTGGGGTCGGTAGACAGAACGCTTGCCTTGCCGTCTTCGCTGTACAGCTTGCCGCCGAAGGCTGCGATCATAGCAAAGGTCTGGTCGGTATAGTTCTTCCAGTAATAGCCCCACTGTGCATCGGCACCGGAACCCTTGGTCAGCTGCTTTGCCACCTCGACAAAGTCATCCATCGTCCAATCTTCGGAAGGAATTTCCACACCGGCGTCCTTGAACATCTTGGTGTTGATGTACATGACCTTGGGGGTGATGTCGCGGGCAGCCGCATACATCGTGCCGTTCACGGTCAGAGCCTCGGTAACGACGGGATAGAGGGAATCCTTGTACTCTTGGCTGGCCAGATCGTCCAGCGGCATCAGCATACCGTTCAGCGCATAACGGGGCACCTGGTCCATAGCAAGCATCATTACGTCAGGAATCTCACCTGCTGCCAGCTTGGTAATCATGGTGTCCGCATACTTGCTGGGAATGGTAACGAACTCCAGCTTGATATCCGGATTTTCTGCTTCAAAATCCGACTTCATCTTCTGCAGGTGCTCAAATTTGGTGACGTCCCACCAAGTATACACAGTAAGGGTAACAGGGTCTTTCGTTTCAGGGGTCGAGGCAACCGTAGATGTTTCTTCGCTGCCGGAAGCAGCAGGTGCTGCACCGGAGCTTGCGCTGTTGCCGCCGCAGGCAGCAAGGGATAGGATGAATGTCAGAGCCAAAAGCAGTGCAAAGACATTGCGAACGATCTTTTTCATTTCTAGTCCTCCGTTTTGTATGAATATTGTACGACCGTAACAGGTCGCAAGTCCTTGGTTATTTTCCGCCGAAACCGGAGTTCATGGCAGATGCCATGAAGTACTTCTGGAACAGCAGGAATACGATAACGATGGGCACGATGCTGATGGTTGCACCGGCCAGAAGAACTGCCCAGTTGGGATCCCATTCCTTGAGGTATTTAAGACCTACCGTCAGGGTCAGTTTGTCATAGTCGTTGATTACGATCATCGGCCAGAGGAATGCGTTCCAAACACTGCGGAACGACAGAATTGCTGTTGTAGCAATGGCGGGCTTTGCATTGGGAAGAACGATCTTGAAGAACACGCCCAACCGGGAACACCCATCCACGATCGCTGCATTTTCAAGATCCTTGGGGATGCTCAGGAAATACTGCCGGAAAAAGAAGATGTTGAATGCGTTCGTTCCGGTAAACATACTGGTAAGGAACAATGCGGTATAGGTGTTCGCCAGATGCGCATCCACAACGATTTTGTAGTTCGGGATAAGCGTTACATGGCTGGGCACCATCATGGTTGCCACAAACGCCAGGAACAAGATGTTCCTTCCCTTAAACTCCAACCGAGTCAGCGCGTAGGCTGTCAGGGATGCTACGGCAATCATGCATATGGGCATTGCCACAGCGAGGAAGAACGAGTTTATGACAAACTTGCCGAACGGCAGTACCTGAAACAATCGCTCATAATTGTAAAGCGTTGCCGGCTTCGGCAGCAGATCCAGCGGAGAGCCGCCATAAAGCTGTTCCGACGTCTTAAAGGACGACAACACCGACCACACGAACGGATAAATCATCGTCAGCGACAAAAGCACCATAAAGCAGTGATAAACCACTGACCCAATGCGCTTACGGGCCTTGACGCCCAGGGATTTCTGTTTCATTTTATTCTCCTCCCTGTTCGTTGCGGAATTTATACTGGATCAACGACACAACCATAATCAGTGCAAAGAATATCCATGCCAGAGCGGATGCATAGCCCATGTTGTAGCTACTGAAGGCTTGTTCGTAGATGTAATACATCATGGTACTGGTCGAACCCAAAGGACCGCCGGCTGTCATAATAAAGATGGATTCGAACATATTGAACGCTTCGATTACCAGAAGAATCATGACAACAAACGTTGTGTTCGACAAAAGCGGCAATGTGATGCGGAAAAACTTCTGGATTCCGCTGGCGCCGTCCAGCTCCGCTGCTTCGTACAGGGTTTCGGGTATCGTCTGAAGACCGGCAAGGAACATAATCATATAGTAGCCGCCCATCTGCCATACACGCATGATGACAAGTGCCGGCTTGCTCCACGCTGTATCACCCAGCCACATGGGTACGTCATTCAGTCCGATCGCCATCAGGAAGTTGTTGATCAAACCCATATCCGGGTTGAAGATCCACAGCCAAACCATACTGACCGCAACCGTTGAGGTGATGCTGGGCAGGAACAGCGCCACGCGGTAAATATTGTTCACCCAACTGGTCTTTTTGTTGATCAGTATAGCCAATAAGAGGGAAAGCGCCAGAACGATGGGAACCAGCGTGACGACAAAGTAAAGCGTATTGCCAAAGTACTTATAAAAATACTGATCCTTCGTGAAGGCTCGGATATAATTGTCAAAGCCAACCCATTTTGGCGTGCTGACCAGATCATAGTCTGTCATGGACAGATAGAAGGAATACAAAATTGAGCCAAAGGTGAAAATGCTAAACCCAATTAGGGCCGGTGAAACAAACAGCCATCCCAAACAGGCTTCGCGTCGTTTCAGCGTCATAAACCGCTTTTTCGGTTCCTTTACTGTCGGATTCATCTGTGTCCTGTGCTCCTTTCAAATCCTGTCAATAAATACATGTTGTTATGTTGTTATAACGTCTGTATCGATTTTTTATTGCGTCCTGTGGAACGGACGCAATAAATTGGTTTATTTTTCCAATGTTACATTAAAAACATACTTATCTCCGCGATATACGGATTCCGTATATTCAAACGGAACTCCCGCGCCGTCATACGCAGTTCGCGTAATCCTCAGCACAGGCGCACCGGCTTTGATCTGGAGCTGCTTTGCTTCCTTTGCCTTTGCCAAACCGGATTGAATGCTCTGGATTGCCTTTGCAGGCTCACAGCCGTAACGCTGTCTAAAAAGCGCATAAAGCGACTTGCTCATATCATATGTTTCGATCCCTGCGAATCTGGCGAACGGCAGGCAAACCGTTTCAACCGCCATAGGCACTGCATCCGCACAGCGCAAGCGAGAAATGATGTATACCTTTTGGGTGCCATCCAATTCCAATGCGTTGGCGACCGGCTCACTCGGAAATTCCAAACTCTGTGAAATCAGTGAAGTGGAAGGTTCCATACCAATGCTGCGCATTTCATCGCTGAAACCAATCAAGTGGTTCAATTGCATTCCGGCTTTTTTTGCCGCTACAAAGCTTCCCTTCCCTTGTATTTTATAGATGTAACCACTCTGCGCCAAGCCATCTAACGCTTGTCTTACCGTAATACGGCTTACGCCGAAAATCTCACCTATGGTCTCCTCCGTGGGCATTTTGTCGCCCTCTGCCAACTCTCCTGACTCAATGAGTGACCGATAATAGCTAATGATCTGAGAATATCTTGGTGCAGCTTTCATAATTGTTTGTACCCTTCCCTCTTAGCTTATTCAGTTTTCCCTCATCTACTTGTTATGACAACATAATAACATTATCCCCTTCTGTTGTCAATGCATTTTCACACACATAGGTCAAGTTTGTGAAATACTGCCAATTTAAGCAGTTCCGTTTTATACAAAAAGGCAGTCTTATTGTCAGCGCATTATCTGTAAATACAACTTTGCAAAAATGAGCATTTTGAAATATCATCCTCATAGGAGATTGCGGCACAATTCCCCAAACTCTTTGTTCCCCCCCGCTGTATCACCCGATACAGCGGTATTTTTATTGTCAAAAAAGGAGTTATTGCAATGTCTAATGAAAACAAAATCCGTGTTCTGTATGTTCAGCCGGGCAAATATCCGGAAGAACGGCTTGTTGCAAATGAGCTGCGCCCCCTTCAGCAGCTTGTTGCTGGGTAGCGGGTTATATTTCTTCCGTCCGCAATCTCCAAGAAAGAACGCCCATTCTCTCTTGAGATATTTCGGCATACGGGGCATCTGCATCACCTCCTTGCCCGCAGCCCGGTTTGCAAATTTACTTTTGAAAATAGAAAAACGCCCAACATCTCCTGAACTGTTCGCTTTCGGGGCGATTTTGGACGTTTTTATTTGATATGGCTTTACGGTGGTGGGAAAGCCCGCTATTTGCTTCTTTGTGGCAATAGAAAAGCGCCACATCGCTGCGGCGCTTTTGCTTTGCCCGGAAGATGGAACGGGGGCTGTTCAGTTATCTGTTGTTCCACTTATATGTTTTCCATAGGTAGATGTGTTCTGGTGATTGATAATAACAGGAGTTCCAACAACACCCCCACTTTGGCTTGTGTCCATATCCACACTACTGCTCAATCCAGCACTGTTTCCCGTGCTTGCGTAACAGTAGGATCCTTCGCCTACAGCACTAGCCGTTTTCGTTGCAAGTTGATGTGAACTAGAGTCAGCCGCTATCCAACCGATGCCAAAACTATCAATGCCTATGGAAGATGAGTCGGAGGAGACCGGCGAGGAAGATACCGAACCCATCTGATTTTAAGGCGGCATTTTGCCGCCGTACATAACTATCATTTGTGTATTTTTCGGAAGCGCAATCATTGTGGCCGAATGCTATATATCGTATCAAATTGGTATGGATCTGATTGTAAAACTTTTCCATTTGAAATCACGATAATTGTTTCGCCTTCTTTAATTTGCGATAGTTGAACTTGCCCTTTCAAATAATCTGATGCTCCATGAATTATGTATTCATCATCGGCATCATACAACTGGTTTTTTGCTATTGCATAGATACAGTTCTCTTGCAAATCCACATTTGTGACTGTGAGCTTCGATTCTTTTCTATCTAAAAAATTTACTTTGAAAAACCCAAAGGAAAAAACTACTATCATTGCAGAGCAAATGCTGAAAACCACTTTCTTTGTCATTTTATTCGCCTCTATAAGAAAGAAATAGCGTATATAACGACTGCGTTATTCGCAAAGCGCCTGTATAAGAAGTTGGATATTGTGAGCCATCCACTGTGCTTCCATCTTTATGAATTCCAATAGCCACATATCCAGATTCGGAAATGTATTCCACAAGTGGGCCGCCACTAAATCCACCTGTCAGATCCCAATCGCCTTTGAGATATTTAGACGTTTGACTTTTTATATGGCCGGAGGATTTACACATTTTATATAGATATTATAGCAGATTGTCCATAAAACCACAAGTAGCGTTCAAAATATTGTCGGTCACTATTCTAAACACATTACCTCTTCCATTACTAGCATATAGTGACACCGGATGTTTGTTGGAAACTGCTCCTTTTCTTCTTGATGATTGTTGTATGAATTTTCCCCTTTGTATCCTTGCTTTCGAGTGATTTCGACACGAATAAGAATTATAATTCATACTAGATTCACCAATTATAAACAAGGAGTGATCTTTTATGAAAAAGGAATTCGCAATGTCGTTATCGCAATCCTATCGGCAGGATCTTCTCGATGCCATACAGCTGGCTGAACAGGGGCTGCTGTCGCCCTCGCAGCAGGCATACTGCTTTGAGGAAATCGGGGACACCAAGGGTACTGCGTTCTATCCTGCAAACGGGGATGAATTGTTATGGAAGCTGCGCACTGCGTTGGGCGAAAAGGCGCAAATTTCCGAACGCCAGCGCGCTGAAGGCGAGCTGCACAAGTTGGGGGTGGAACTCTTGTTCCATATCTATATAAACAGGTTCATCTTTGCTGAAATTACCCATAACACCGCAGCCCACAAATATGATGCCATTATCTACCTTGATGAGTGTATCACCAACGAAGAAAAGCGCGCCAATGCCGCAGCGATGCGCAGGGCGTTTGATGCGTGGCTGGAGGAAAGCGGTCATACGGTAGACCCAACTGCCTTGACCGAAGTGCCCGATCCGTGCGAGGGGCGCTTTGATACTTTAGCCGGGGCGATTGCGCATATCGACCATATTTTACGCTTTCCCGACCTGCTGCTTATCTGAAACACCGCGCCTGAAAAAACTTTTTTCAAAATTCGGTATTAAATCGTCAACATATCGGCAATCCCGTGAAAACTGATACATCAATGCTGAACGTTCTACCGCGATTTATATTACAATATTTACATATTATAGTATAAATGGGAAAGGGTGTATCTGCTTGCTACAGGTAGCCGAATATGAGAATTTTGTCCGTAAGCGCATCACGCAGCTGCGCCATCGCCTCCACGTTTCTGAACATAAAATGAGCCTTGACCTTGGCAAAAGCGGCAGCTATATGCGCAGTATTTCAATCGGCAAGGCATTGCCCTCAATGCACGAATTTCTGCGCATCTGTGAATACCTCGGCGTAACCCCGCAGGAATTCTTTACCGGTGCCGGGGATGAAACCGACCGTATCAACATTTTTAACCGACTGCAAGACCTCGATGACGGTGACATACAGAAATTGCAGACATTCCTTGGTTGGATGGAAGAAAAGTAAATCCACTTTCTGCCCGACAAGTTTTGGCTTGCCGGGCTTTTCTTTTTGTAGGGCTTATTTAGTGGAAAGGCGTATTGCATGCCTATTACCATGACGACACCGCTTATAACTCCCTGAATAATGCAATGTCTAACGAAGGCATAGAGGAGAAATACGAAGTAAATTATATTCCTGCGGTCGAATTCTGGGATCAAATATAATAGAAAATGGGGCTGCCACAGCAGCCCCACTTTTTATTTCTTTTCGCGTCTTGACACAAATGGCATCACTGCCCTACGCAGCACATCCGCCGTACTCGCCACATTTTGAAGCGTAATATACAGCTTCATTGCATCGCGTTTGACGGGGTTCTCGTCAACCAGTGCTTCCATCACCTCCTGCAATTCATCCAGTTTTCGAATGATAAGCCTGTAATCCGCTGGCGGATATTCAGCAGGAATCGTATCTGCAATCAGGCAACGGATATATTGTTCTCTGGACATACCTGTTTTAGCAACACGGCAGTTCAGTACAGCCAGTTCTTCCTCCGGAATGCGAACTTTTACATCCTTATATCGAGTCTTATCTGTTGCCACTGCCATTTCCTCCGCTATGTACGGTATGGTCATCACCGTATATGACAAACCTATCCAAGTCCCGCAGGAAATGCTCGATCAGGTAGACGAACATATCTTCATCATCGGGAAAGCCGTACTTGGCACACAACTTAGCTATTTTCCCAGAAAAACACGTAACAAGCCAGATTTTGTCCTCACGGTTATGTGCTTTTGCGCCTCGCAGATGTTCTTCAAAGCTCTTCATGGTCGTTACTCCTTCAACGCCTTCATTGTTTCAGCCAGCTTCTTGCGCTTCTCATAGACATTGGTATGCCCACAGCCAAAGTGTTTCTGAATTTCTTTGTAGTTCATTTTCAGAAAGCACAAAAGCCACTCCTTTTCTTTTGGTGAAAGCCTCTGTACTTCCTGTTGAAGAGCCAGTTCAATCTCAACCTTCCGAAACATTTGCTCGGCATCAATATCTGTCAGATGTCGCGGGGCCTGATCCAAGGAAATCACAATGACATTGGGTCGATTCTTAGCAGCATAGCGAATTGCGTGCCATTCCATTCGGCGGGTTATATAGCTAGTGAACTGTCCTTTCACCGTGCTTTTTTCATTCAGTTCATCTTGACTAAATTGCTCAAGTAACTCTTCAAATTCATGCTGGATCATTATACGTCCTCCTTATTTTTTGTTGAGAATCAAAAAATAAGGAGGTGCCCTTGGAACGGCATCGCTAGTAAAATGCTTAAATAAAGGTAAAGGCAAAGAATCGGAAACTCTGCGCACGATCGCCACTCTCCCTTCAAAAGGTAAGAGAACACGTCGATAGAGATTTTCCGGTCCTTTTTTGATATTATTTAATGTTTGCCGTCTATTTTTAGAGATGCTTTCTCTTTTTCATTGCCGAAAATGCTTTACTTTCCCTCACGGATTTTGCTATTTGCTGCAAATATCCGTCATCTGATGGCAATAGTATCGACATCTCTATTATAAAACTCGACTTATCCAATAATTTGTACTTTGTACAAAACAATCAATATTGTTCAGTTTATCGTGTGATTCTCCTGTATGTCTAAAACCTTCTTCCGCTCCTGTTGGGCCTTTTTCTCTTCAGAATTTGTCTCGCGTAGTTGTTCTTTCGTTTCTTCAATTTTCCTTTCAAGTTGCTCAGTAAATCCAATCGCTTTATCCAAATCAACGGATTGGTCAATTCCTTCTTTTTCCAAATTCTTTGCTGCACTACTGTAAGCCTGCAATTCCGTACTATGACCACTGTAAAAAGCCGATTTCTGACTCATGGGCAACTCTACATACTGCATCCAGACAGGCCTGTATGTTTTGCAAATTTGTAAGCTCTTGGTAACCGCAGCAACTTCTTTTCGCTTTTCCTGCATAGCAGAAATTTTGTTCGTAAGATCAATTTGCTTTTTGCCTAGGCTTAGTATCGCCTTATCGTAATCAGCTGCTGTATACATATTTTCGCTTGTCATTCCAAGGAGGACCTTTCCTAGATTTTTTGCATTTTCAATTCCCATACGACGTTCCACTGCAGCTATTCTGCGACTAAGTGTAGTATTTTCTGTCGATGGATTTATCGCCACCCCTAAAATTGCCGCAAGTTGATCCCCTTGTATGCTATTTCTTTTATTTTCGCCGCTAGTTGGAATATAGCTATATTGATGATTCGGGTAGAGCGAAACTGCACATTGTCCATTCGCCGCATTGCATACTACATATTTTTCTGGAATAAACAGCCTCTCTATCCCCTTGCTTGGTAACGCAATTGTAACTCCCCGCAGAGACATTGTTTTAATCTGATCTTCTGTTAGTACAACCGCCAATGGCAGTACGTTGTTTTCTTCATCAATTTGCTGAATCAGCTTTGTGCCTCGGATCGTGCCGTGGGTTCCGTCCTCATAAACCACGTCATAAGAAAAGTCGTTTCCGACATTGAAAGTGATTTCGCCATCCGACGAAGTTGTCACTTCCCTTTTGTTGACCATTAGTTTGGCAGGGTTGTCATTATCATCGTGAACCTGAAGAACCAAGCCGTTTTTACCCGCCGACAGAATTTGTCGGCTGCTTAACTTCACTGCTGCCGTACAAACTTCTGGATACTGAATCGTCAATTCCTGATAGCGGTCAATCAGCGTGATCTCCGCGTCTTCTGCAATCTGCATTTCCCCATTCTTCAGTGCATACTCAATTCCTTCGCTGGTGAATTCCGAACCGAGTGCATCTTCTGGAACCCACGCACCATCCAGCACCGTGGCTCGGTACAGTACCTGCCCAGTCGCTTTCTTCACTTTGGTTTCGATACCTGCCGTTTTCAGCTTATCCGCAAAGTCCGCCATGCCAGTTGCTGTACTGAGGATGCCGGTAATTGTCTTTCTCAGGTATTTCTGCTCTTGTGCATTGTCAGACAGTCTGGCGCAGATACCGGCATAAGTAAATGTATCAGTATCAGATAAGCTATTGTCCCGAACAGCTCGACCCGCGCCCTCCAGCAAATAGCTCATATGCTTGCCTCGAATTGTAGGTGTGATTTCCAGTTCCTTTGCCATAGAAAGAAACTGACTATAATCCGTTGCCCGCTCCAAGCAAAAATTCAGCCTCTTTCGGATTTCCGTCCGGTTGGATACAGATTTCTTTTTCCCTGCGTTTTCAGGATACAGTTGCCCAATCTTTTGTGGATCATCAATCACGGATAAATGTGCTTCCATGCACAAGCGGTCAGAAATATCCCGTATCTGACGTGCCGTGCGGTAAGGCACCGTTCGCAGTTTCTTATAGTCGTAAAAGGAAACTGCATTGATCATAATGTGGTTATGGATATGACCTTTATCAATGTGAGTTGCTACCACATACTCGTACTTGCCGCCTGTGTATTCAAATGCCAGTTTCTTCCCCAGCTCATGGGCCTGCTCAGGCGTGACAGCATCTTCTGGAGAAAAAGACTGTATCAGGTGATAAGCAAGATTTGTGGAACGCTGTCTTTTCAGGTTCCGCGCCTTGTGCGCAAGCACTGCTGTCATTTCAAAGTCGATAGAAGCTGTTTGAGGCTCACAATTATAGCCTGACACCAGCATCTGACCGTCGGTCTTGTCTGGGTTTTCGATATAGGCCAGTGCCTTGCCAAGAGTAGATTTTATCGCATGAATTTTTGTGATAGCCATAAGAAGCTCCCTGAAAAGAAAGATGCCCTATGTGAAATGAATCTCACATAGGGCATCTGCCTGAAATTATTTCATGATTTTCGTTTTATGCTAATGGACTTATCTCTCATCGCGCTCATTTTCCTGTGCATCATGCTGATGTTCTTCTCCCATGCATTTAGCATACAATTCTGGCGTGCATTTGAGAGTAATCGGCTTCGGATATAGCTCAAGGAAAATCAGAGGTGAGTGATATTTTTTCTCATATTTAGTAATTTGACTATCCGTCAAACTTATCAGATCTTCGCCACCGTCTCCGCATATCAGAAACGGACCTGCGAAGAAATCCGTTGGACCATATAAGCGGTTCGGTGGTAATGGAAGCAGCTTTCCTTCATCATTACAGATGATATAGGTATCCCTGTCCAATCTTACGCTTTCTATACTCCTACAAACATATTTTTGAAAAGTTTCCAGCGTATTAGGTATCTTGATTTCCTCTGGGTACTTACCCGGCTGCACATACAACACACGGATTTCTCCATTTTGATTCATATCGTCATTCTCCTATTCAATAAATTTTTCTCAACAGCTTAACCACACGTTCCAGATAGTCGGCTTTCAGTTCAAGAAATTCTCGGCGCAGCTGCTCCACATCATTGGCATGAACCGACTTATTTTCATTGCAGCGTTTTGCAATTTGGTTAATGCTGCCCGCGATGCGACCCATCGAAGCATTTAATTGTTTCAGATTGGAAAAGTCATAATGCCGTACCTCTCCATGCAAAAGCATCTCTAAACCAAACGCCGAGAAATTTGTCATTTCAGCTTCAACCATCTTTGCTTCAACTAAGTGCCACTCCTCCTCCGTAAACCAGATGCGCTTCGGTATAGGACGTCTGCGATTCGCCATAAAGTCACCTTCCTCTATTGGGCTTGGGTTTGCCCAAAACGGGTTTCAGGGTGTCCCTGATCTGCATCTGTGGGACCCAGATGCAATGCTTGCTAACCGTCGCTCACGCTCCGGTTACCCCTGCGGGTCTCAACGGCGATGCTTGCGGCACACTGCAAAGAGCACCGCCCCCACAAGCACCACCGGCATGAAGTCCAGCAGCAAGGAAAACTGATCAAGCTGCTTCTTCTGCTGCTTTACAGGTTGGGAAGCAATCTCTGGCACTGCGGTCGGCTGCTGCGGTGCATCCGTATTTCTGTTGTTGAAACTGTTCGCCGCCTGCACCGTGCTGTTTTGATCTCGGCTTGGCGTGTTCATCTCGCGGTCTGGATTGGCAGTGTCCGTCACTGTCAAATGAAAGTCCACACCGTTTTCAGTAGAGAGTTCATTCTGCTCACATCTGAATTGGTAACGGTTTTCTGCATCACCAACAGCATAAGCAGAAAGAAAAGCATATTTTCCGCTCAGTGCATTTGGTTCAACAGCGGCCAACCCATTCGATTCATAAAGCTCCAAATCATAAACATCATCAGTGTACAAATTCTGCAAGTAAACTATCACGTGTTGGGAAAAACCAATCGGCGCAGTCAGATAGGCTCCTACCTGTGCTGGTTCTGGCTCATAGTTCTCTGGTGGCGTTTCCAGCGGTTGCAACGTATAGTGCCGTTGCTGGCCGGTCACGCTCTCATACCAGCTGCTGCCTGCCAAGGTATAAATCAGGTCGTAGTGGTTCCCGCCTTCTGCTTGCAAAAATGTCGTTTGGTTGATTTCCTGCAAGGGATAATCCCCCAAGGCATCATACTGCACAGCAGCAGCGCAGTAATATTCTGACGGCACAACTGTCACTGTTTCTGTGTAGTTGTTCAGCCCATCCAGAACAATAACTGTTGATTCGGTATCAGATGGGCCATTGCCAAGTGTGACAATCACAGTGCGGTTCTGTAATTTTTGCGGCAAATCCTTGACCGTCACCGTTACAGTAGCAGTATCTTCTGCATAGACTTTTGTTGCTGTACAAAGTAAAAGCGCAAAAAGTAATGCGAGAAATTTTCTCATAAAAAGCACCTCTCAGAATCCCGCATAGCGGAAGTAATAGCACGGCCTACTCTCCATCCAGGCGTCGGACATATTCACCGCAACGCCATAGCCATAGCAGCACTCAATCCACGCACCACCGCCCAGCGCCATCTGAACGTGCCCCTGTTCGCCGCCGGAGGCATATACCACGCGCAAATCTCCCGGTTGCACTTCAGACGGGGAAATACTTACTAGGTCTGCCGCATTCCGATAGGCGGCTGTGCTGCCTGCGGAAAAAGGCAGGTTCTGCGCCCAATAGCAATATTGGACAAAGCTCGAACAATCCAGATTGATGCCCACGCTTGGATTGCCCGGCCCGCCGCGCAGCGAAGATGGCTGGGCATAGACAAACTTTCCTTGGCAGCTTAACGCAAAGGCGACCACCTGACCGCGTGCAGTGGTGGCGTCAATATTCAGGCTGGTAAATAGCTGCCGCAGTTCTTCCTCGGTCATACCGCTGCCGGTGGCACGGCATTTTATGCCGTCCACAATTCCATACAGTTCTTCCCAGTCCATGCGATACAGAATCGATGCCCATTCCACATTTCCATAAGTGTCTTCGCCATCCTTATACCACCCCTGAAATCCGCTTGCGCCGTTGGGCAGCGTAATCGTTTTTGTATATCGGGAGGATACCGCATTACCGGCATACTCATTACCGTACTGATCCTGCTTAATGATTGTCCGGGTCAAAGTTCCTGCATCACAACTTTCTGCCAGCGCTTCCAGATTTCCGGTTCCGCCGTCCGCACCGTTTGGGGCCTGCGTTTCCGGGTCTGTGTAGCGGTCATAGCCTGTCAGATAAATCGTGCAGTCGAGATCGTAGTGACCGTACTGCCCATCGTTCAACTCTCCGGGGCACCAAGGTATGGCAGTTGCATTGGAGAAAGTAACCTCGTAATCATCGGAAACTGCATCCTCGCCCTCACCGGTCACAACAGTAAAAGTGACCGTCAGCTCGTCCGGAGTATAAAACCAGTCGTTCAGTTCGCCCTTGTACAAGTTGGCGCTTTCATCCAGCACAATATTGCCGGTGCAGTCTGCCACACTGATTTTCCCATCAGCAACAGCGTTATATTCTTCCGGCAAATCGGAAAGTTCAGAACCCGTTGCACCATCCGGGAAAATGATAGGAAAAAAGACGGTCACATCATGTGTGCCGTCCTCTTTCCATACAGTATAGCTTTCGTTCTCCGCATGACCTTCATTCCAGTGCCACTCTGCGGCAGCATCGTACTGCCCGCAGGCATCATCGCCCTCACTGCAAGTATGCGTTTCAAGGCGATAATCCTTAACGGAAACCACTTCACCTTCGCTGCGGTAACCGTTCACGCAGCCGCCATAGCTCATGCAGGAATAAGGAGCCGACTCTCGTGCAGTCACATCCAGACCATACGCAGCCAATGCTCGGCAGAATTTAGTAAAAGGCACATTGTCGCTGAAAGCAGACACAAGCTCCGAACGCGGCCAATCCTGCTGGTAATATACTGTCGCCAAGGAAATAATCTCCGCCGTGTCATTGTAGATACCGTTTGCATAGTTCCAAGTAACACCATGCTGCAAATTATTGCTGCGCTGCCCGGTGAGGGAATCGTACCCATAGGGATTGCCATTGGGGTCAACGTCATTCTGGAATGCCTGATAGATGCCCTCGGTAACCGCTGCATTGCGGTAGTCGTTGATTTTCTGCACAAGTGTCTGTACATCCTCAATGCGATTCGCACAAAACACAGAGATTGACGTTGTGCCACTCATCTGCCCCAGCAGGCTGACGATAATCAGAAACAGCAAGATGACAGCACCAATCAGGATCACTTTTCCCATAGCAATCAGATTTCGCAGCGGGTGCAGGACCACGTTGGTTATCTTTTTCAGAATGTTCCCGGTATTGGTAGCAGCCTCTTTGACCTTTCCCGGAACACTGCCGGTGAAATCATCCGTTGAAACCTGAAATGAAGATAGGTACTGCTCTGTACTGCGTAGGGTTGCACCACCGATTTTTACAACGGATTTTCCTCCTTGCAGGCGCAGTACCTGCCCACCGGCTTTCAACGCTTCCTTCGCATTGATCGTTTCATCTTTCAGGTCTTTCAGGATATTGCCAGCTTGTTTGCCGATTACAAAAGCACTGTCCGCTGCTGCGGCCATGATATTGCCCTCTACAACAGTCTGCGCCACTGCCATGTGCAGCCCTCTATTTTGAACGGCATCCGTATCGAAGTCATCGTGATAATTCAAAGCACTGGCACCAGCTTGCAGCGGGCTTTCTATGGCATCCACAACCCGGTATGCAGGAGCTTTATAGTGACCGTCCTTGTGCTGGCTGCGCAGCAAATCATAATAGGCACTGGCACGGCTGGCGCGCGGCGTGTTTGTGCCGGTGATAGTATTCTTATTACCTCCAGCAGAATCATGCAGGATTCCGGATGTGTCACCAGCACCGACATCATCGGACATTCCTGTATCAGATAGCGCGTCTGGTTCCAAGTCCAGACGACTAGACTTGTCTTTATTTAGCCCCATTTTTGCATCAAGCAGAAGGTCTTTTCCCGTATGCGGCATACCGAATTGAGTCTGAATGTTCGCTACAATATCCTCTTCTGTTCGAAAGAGTTTCTTCTGCTTATTCGTTTGCGTTAATAGTTCTGACATTTCATAACCCTTACAATCCTGGCTTATTTCTTGCGGTTAGGATTGGTATCCATCAGACGGAACAGCTCAGTGTCCTGTGGGAAAGTGTTGTTGAACGGCACGACCACTTTATCTGCAATCAGCAGCCCGCTGCCAACCTCGGCATTTTCAATATACCGCTTTTCTTCATCGGAGATATGCAGCAGCCGTGCAATGTCGTTTGCATCGTCCGGAGCCTGATTCAACAGCTTGATGTAGCCGCAATCGGACAGCATACGGCGGGCATCTTCGTTGTTCAGCACAGAGCGAACGTGTTGGGTAATGGAAGTCAGGATTGCGCCCCACTTACGGGCACGGCTGGAAAGCTCGAAGTAGTAGTTCGTGCAGGCGCTGTTGCCCAGCAGGAGCTGGAACTCATCGGTGAAAATCCAAGTGCGGCGTCCCAACACGCGGTTTCGGGTGATGCGGTTCCAAATCTGGTCCAGCACCGTCATCATGCCGATAGACTGCATACTCTTGCCCAGCTTTACGGTATTAAAGCAGATGCAGTGGTTCTGCAAATCCACGTTTGTCTGGTGGGCAAACAGGTCCATTGTGCCATCCACATACATACTCAACGCCATCGTAAGCGCTTTTGCCTGCGGACCCTGCAAAGACAAATTATTGTAAAAATCATGCAGCGAGGGCATCTGCTCACGCTCCGGATGCAGCAAATATTTCTGGTAGGTAATCAGCGCTGCGCGGTCCACAAGACTGCACTCTTGGGCGCTCAGCTCTTTGCTGTTCAAAACCAGTTGGCAGAAATCCCGCAGGAACTGGCTTTTCAGCTGGATAGGATTACCTTCATCGCCGTAATCTTCCGAAATATCCATCGGATTGATATGAGATTTGCTCGATGCCGAGATTTCAATCACCTCGCCGCCAAAAGCCTCGACCAGCCGCGCATATTCATTTTCCGGGTCGATGATGACCAGATCATCCTCTGGCCAGCGCAGCATGATACCTGCCATCATCTGCATAACAGCAAAGGATTTGCCGAAGCCGGTCATGCCCAGCACCATACCAGCCGGGGCAGGCAGCAGTTTTCGGTTGACCATAATCAGATTTTTACTGCGGGCGTTGGTGCCCTCATACAGTCCACCGGGTTGGAACAGTTCCTGCGTAGTAAACGGCACATAGATAGCGGTATTCACTGTCAGGAGAGTGCGCTCCAGCGCCAGCCATTTCTTTCCAAGTGGTAAAACGCTGTTCATGGCAGCGCACTGCTCAAACGGGATAGGGCTGAACCGGCACGTCTGCTGCTGCACAGTATTGCAGATTTGCTGCACACGCTCATCCAGTTCGGCATTGTTGCGGCCATAGGTGTGGATCAGGATGCAGACCTTGAAAATCTTTTGGTTATAATTGTGCAGGTTATCCAGCAGCTCCTCGGCATCCTCGATTTGGTTGGTCAGTTCATATCGCACGCCCATGTAGGCGGGCAGGTTCATGCGCACAGCATTGACCATGCCATCGCCCTTTTCTTTTTGCATATAAGCCAACTGCTTTTGAACCTGCTCAACGGCTTCGCGCTGCTCGACGGCATCTACATGAATGGAAATTGCATTATCAAAGTCTAAGTCACTGAGCAGCGAAAGCAGATTGTCTTTCATCTGCGGGGCAATATCCCGCAGATACAACACCTTGCCATAATACTCGCCAAACTGGTAGCGGTCATTGTACACAGCGCGGGAGTCATCATGCTCTGGCTTCCAGTTGTAACCGCTGGGCGCAATAAAATCCTTGGTCGTAAGGGAATCCTCTGCCAGCAGCCAATCATAAGAAAATGCCATGACTTCTTCCGGGCGGGTAATACCATGCAGCAGGTTCAGGCGCTCAATACCGGAGAGCCTGCGTACAGTGCTGCCCATGCGCTTGAACAGGTTTTGGATGTCCTCGGCGCGTTTGAGCAGCCGAACCTGCGCTTTTCTGTAATCATCCTCATGCAAGCTGATAGTGATATACTTCTCCCGAATCAGTCCATTTTGCCCTTGCAGCGCTTTTTCCGATATAACGCGGTTCATTTCCTCGCTGTACCGGTCACAGGCATCACCGCGCAGCGGCAGAAACGTGTTGCGGCGGAACTCCGCTTCATCCACGCGCCTGGTCACAAGACTGATTTGCAGATGTGTGTCCGGGTCGAAATAATTCAGAAATTCGCTGTATTGGGTAAAAAGACTTTTTTGCTCCTCCTGCCGCGCCAGCTGAAAATTGACATCCGTGAATGCCATTGTCATGGAGAAAAGCCCCAGTTCCACCTCACAGATGCCGCTTTCGTACATACGCTCATATTGCAGACAGTCCGCAGCCTTCTCAGGCGCACGGCGCTTCTTAATGCTGCGGGCGCTCTGCGCGGCATTCATTTCGGATTGTTTTGCGGATCTGCGCAGCTGCTTTGACCGCTGCTTTCCTTCCTTTGCGCGCTGCTTTTTCGTTTCGGCGGCAATAGGTTTCACATTCGGAATTTCTGCGAGTTCTTTTCTTTTGAACATTTCGACTCTCCTTATAGGGGCGGATCGGCACCTCTGCATTTTCGCTGTGCCATGCCCAGTAAATTTTCACGAGCTTTTCAAACGGATAACCGTCACGGCGGATGAAGCCCAGCCCCAGAAAGGGCAGTACCTCCACCATGACGATATAAGAAACGACCTGCATATCCATCCGCAGCCAGTGCAGACAGACAAAGCAGGTCGCAATCGCCAGCACCGCAGCCGCAGCAAAGCAGGCCAGCTGACGGAGAGATAGCCCCAAAAAGAACTTTTCTCTGTACTCTGTGATTTCGAGGTTTGTTTTTGTGGCAATCATAGCTTTTTCAATCTCCAAATGGTATTAGGTCATTGCATTGGTAATGGCTTTCGTGAACTTTCCACTCATAAACACTGCCACCAGCAGGATCACCGACTGCCCCAGCATTGCCCACGCTTGCTCCGTGATGCTGCCACCGGTGCCCAGCGAACCGGCCAGTGCCGGATAAAAGCCGATGACCAGATACAGCACTGCGCCCTGCAAGGCAACCGCGAGGTAGGATTTGAGGAAGTTCACCGCAATACCGTGCAGCTCCTGATAGCAGAGTGTGGCTATGGACAGCGATGCCATCGCATTGTAGACATACAACTCTATAAACCGCGCAGCCACAATGGTGTTGACCACGATGTTCACAATGCGCAGCATCCAGCCCACGACCATCAGCTCCAACGCCACCGGCATGTTGCCAATGCCGCCCGGCAGCGCGGCGATGGCATTTTCAATGTCAACGGTCGTATTGACCTCGCCACTGCCGACATAACCGGATATGCCCGTAGTCACGGTGGATGCGATTTCAAAGAGTGCGTTCAGGATTTCCGTTGTATGTACTACCGCCCACCGGCAAACAACAATTTTCAGCATGACCAGCGCAATCTGCTGGATCGTAAAAGCGTTGTTGCTGCCGTTCATGGCAATGCGCTGGGTGGCATTGTACAACTCCAGAATCATAAAAAGCGCCAGCAGGGTCAGCGCCACCGGCATGACCACGCCGGTGCTTATGCTGTCGGCATAGCCCGCCAACGTGCTGTTCCAGTCTGTCAGGCTGCTGAGCAAACCGGAATTTTGCCCCATAGAGTTGACCGTGGCAGAAATGCCCTCCAACTGGCTGCGTATCGTATCTTCAAAAATAGTGCAGCCCTCCTTTACCCGACCGTCAGTGTGCCAAAGTAGGTGGCGACCGCAATAATCAGCACACCGCCTGCCATTGCCCAGGCACCGCTGCTGATACCGGGGCCGTTATGGTCTTTCAGGTTGGTGCCCAGCGTTACCGCACCAAACAGCAGCAGGAGGCCACCGGCAAAGGTGACAACATTCGAGATGAGAGTCGTAATCGTAGATACCATTTCCATTGTTCATTTCTCCGTTCAGTTGTTATTTTCGGCACAGAGCTTTACAGTCTTTACGTCCTTTACATTGCTGATAAAATCCGCAAAAGACTGCTCTGCGCGCTTGTCATAGTCGAAAGGCTTACCGCCTTCCGCTTCTACCAAATGGTAATTGGGGTGGTCTTTCAGATTGTATTTGCGTGAATAAAAGGGTGCCACGCCGGAAATCATCAGCAGGCACAAGTTCCGGGGCATGGTTCGGATTTCTTCTGGGGTCATCAACTCACGTCCAAGAGCCTGATAGGACTTCGTATACGAGCCTTGACTGCCTTTGTTCTCCGATGTGTTCATGACTTCAATGGTTGCCTTGCCCAACGCCTTGGAGAAGAACTCCAGATTCTCCGGGTTACCGCCTGCGCCAAGAACGATCATAGAATCGCAGTTTTCATAGATGGTCGCCCAGTCATCTTTGTACTGGCTTTTCAGCTGGTTCAATGACTGGTAAATCAGGGTGCAGGCAATGTCACGGCTGCGAATCGTACTGATAAGGATTTGAAAATCCGGTATCATGCCGATGTTCGGAAATTCATCCAAGAGGAACCGCAGATGCCGTGGCAGGCGCTTGTCCGGGCGATGGTCTGCAATATCCACCAGAATTTGAAAGCACTGCTGGAACATAACTGCCGCCAAAAAATTGTAGGCGGTTGTTGTGTCGGGCGTAACAACAAAGAGCGCCACTTTTTTCTCACTTCCCAGTTCCCGCAGGTCAATCGAATCGTCCGCGCAGATGTTTGCAATGGACGGGATATTGAACGCGCTCATGCGCAACCCCAGCGACACATTGATGCTCTGTGCGGTCTTGCCGGGAGCCATCTTATAGAGCTTATACTGCTTTGCAGCAAAGGAGTTCGGCTTGTTGATGCTCAGGTCATCAAACAGCAGGTCCAGCTGGCTTACGCTGTTAGGACCATCCCCCTGCGATTCCAGCATAAGGAGCAGCGTCATAACGCTGTTCATGTTCCGTTCTTCCGGCTCCAATTCGTAGAACACATAGCCGATCAGTGCTTCCAGCAGCGCCGTCATGCCTTCCTCCCATATCGGGTCGGCGGTGCTCTTGGCGGTGGGATCTTCTTTCAGGTTTTTGACAAGGTTCTTGGTGACGACCAGAATATCATCCTCATTTTTTATGTAGGCGAAAAGGTTATAATGGTCGGATTTATCCCGGTCTTTCAGGTTGAACACTTTCACTTTGTATCCTTGAGAGAGTAGGACATTGCCATATTCCTGAAGCAACTCTCCCTTCGGATCACTGAGCACATAGTTACTGTTAAACTGCAATAGCTGCGGGCCGGCAACGCTGTAGCTCTTACCGGAACCAGATGGGCCGAACACGATCACGTTCTTATTGCGGTTATAGTTATCGTTTGCCGTGACTTTCATTTTTGGAGAAAGACTCAGGCTTTCCGATGCCGTGAGCGGCAGGTTGTTCTGCGGGTTTTCATTCAGAAAAGGGGCAATATCTTCCGGGCCGCCCCAGCGGGCGCTGCCGTACTCCTTCTGGGGCATCAGGCGATGCCTGCTGTACTTCACACAAAGGTAAATAAGCCCTGCCATGAGCGCTGTGGCAATGCCGCAGCCAAGCGAGAAGGCGTCTGCCGAGAGCCTGAACGGGTGCATCAGTAGGCTGTTCAGGTTCAGTGCAGCCGCCAGCCGGTGCGTAGTGGTTCCCTCGGTGAGTTTGTATGTGTGACCCATCCAGTTACCCAGCCAGAAGCATAAAACCGCTGCAATGGGTATCCAAATTTTCAGGTTTTTTTTCGGCTGATTCATAGGCGTTCTCCATGTTCCGGCGGCGGCACAGGGCGGGACTGGTTCATCTCTTTGACCCGCTGCGCGGCGCGGTCGCATAGGTCTCTCAGTTCCGGAATTGGGCGTTCTTTGCCGCGCTCTGCAATGCAGTTTTCCAACGCAGTCTGAATACGATCCACATCCTGCCCCTTAAACCACAAATACATCTGACCGGTGTCTCGGTCTTTTGTGACAGAGAAATCTACGGAATATTGCTTTAGCTGCCTGCGGATGTAGGGCAGCGTTTTTTCATTCACGTCCACCGATGCCAGCGGACGTTCCTGCCGGTTGAGCGCGCTTAGGCTTTGCTGCCCATAATTCTGGCTACTCATTGCCTGCACCGTCAGCCGGAGTATATCAAAAATACTCTGGCTAGCGAACCGCGCAGCGCTGATTTCCACGCGAACTGCGGTTTCTTCAATCATAGTTCATCCCTTCTTGCGACATTTTTCCGCACTTTTCAGTCATAGTCTGCGACATTTTTCGCAGCTCACCATGGTAAGGGCAGTTTGTGCCGCGCTGCATAGTTTTCAATTTTCATTTCCAACCTGTACCCATGCAGTCTGTCGCGCAGACTGTATTCCAGTGTTACAACCTTGATGCCATGCTGCATGACCTGTTGGAAAAAGCGAAATAGATGCTGTTCCTTGCCGCTGATCTGGCGCATACGGTAAATATAAATGCAGTCAATTTTCCCGGCCTTGACCAGCCGCATCATTTCACGGTAGCCGGGGCGCAGCAGCCAACCATATCTTTCGTCAGCGCTGGTGCCGACAATTTTGCAGTTGTCCTGCTGTGCTTTCGCTGCACACTCACGGATGCAGCGAAGTGTTTCGCCATCATTACCGGGAATTCGCGCATACAGCCATACGCGTTTTGTGTTTGCATTTTGCATTTTCATCGGTTCCTTATATTTATTTTTAAGAAAAAACGCAGGCGGACTGCGGATTCCGTCTGCGATGCAGGTATAAATCATATCACTGGTCGTCCTCCTCGGTATCAGCTTCAGATTTGCGGCGTTTGTAGGTCAGCACACCGATTGCAGCAAGAGAACCGAACACAACAACGACCAGCAAGGCCACCGGGAACGTGTCTCCGGTCTGGGGGATCGTCAGCTGCGGCGCGGGGGTGGAAGTCGGTGCGGGGGTTTGCATCGGTGTCGGGGCAGGTGTGGGAGCCGGAGTAGGTGCAGGGGTAGGTTCTGGCGTATCCTCATGGTGCGGGGTAGCCTTATCGACCATCGTGATAAGACGCTTATCGGCTCGTTCCCAGTCCGCCCTTTCATCTGTGCGCAGATACAGGCAGGCAGTCTCGTCTACCAGCTCGACTTTGAACTGAACAGAACTTGCCACCTCATAACCGACAGGTGCGGCATCTTCCGTCAGGGTGTAGATATGCTCGGTTTTCTCGTCAGAAAGGTGGATACCATCTTCCGAAATCGGAACATGATGCGTATTGGAGTCGGTTACCCATGTGTCGATGACGTTTTTATCCTCATCACGGATGGTCAGCGTTGCGCCGGGCAGCAAGTTGCCGCCTGCGTCCACCTTGTCAATATCCAATACAGGTGCGTCCTGCATGACTACGGTGGTGTCGTCCAGCTTTTCCCACGTACCACCGGTCTTTACATGGACCTCGTTTTCCTGTTCATTTCCAACCTGTACGAGCTTAAACACAATGTTTTCGGCTTCTGCATAGGCTTCAGGAGCACGTTTTTCGATGAGGGTGTATTCCTTATCCAGCTCCAGACCGCGCACGGTATGCGGTGTCTTGGCAGAGGTCCAGCTTTCTATCAGCTTGCCGTCTGCCTCGTGGATCTCCAGCTTGGCACCGGGCAGCTCTTTGCCGTTGGTGACATCCTGTTTGGAGATGTTCACCGTAGTGCGCCAATTGGTGTTTGTGCCATCCACTACCTGCCATGCCACTTCTTGACCGGCATAGGTGAACTCGACCTCGATGGGGCTGTTATCAAGAAGATACCCAGCAGGGGCGGTGATTTCGACAATGCGGTATTTACCGCTATTGCCGGAGTCCGGATAGGTTTCGGCGCGAATGGGCACATCCACATCAAACCAAGTAAAACCGCTGTCGTTGGTTGGGTCACTGGTTGCCAGCTTTGCACCGGCGTCCACCAGCTTCGTGCCATCTGCTGCGAAAATATCGTCCACCGTGTACAGTTCATACACAGCACCGGGCAGATAGGTCAGTGTTTCGCGGTCCTGCTTATAAATGCCAACGCCGATTTTGCTGACCTTGTCATCGGGCTTTTCGGGAACCGGCAGCACACGCGCATTTTCAAAGACAAGGATCTGTGCGGTCTTATGGGCATCCGAAGCATCTTTAACATTGACAATGCCGTATGAACACTCTTTGTCGCCATCCTGCTCGTGGCTGACGATGGTTTTCGCCAGCACAATATCATTGCGCTGGTTGTTCCAGCCGAATTCCACACTATAGCTCTGCTGCGTCAGCACAAAGCCATAGGGTGCTTTGACCTCGGTGATCGTGTACTTGCCCAAAGGCAGGGTCACGGTCACTTCACCTTTGGTGCCGTCATGGGAGATGGTAAGGAAATCATAGGTGGCCTGTGTACGATTGGGGGCAAATTTCACCTCATCGACCTGACCTGCCGCACCTGTGGTAACAGTGGCAACAAGGTCACCATCCTTATACCAATAAGTGCCCTGACGGTCGAGCGTGGCAATATCGCCGTCCGCGTGGATTTCGTAGGTTGCCCCTGCCAAATTATCCTGCGTGTAGATGAACTGCACGTCTTTGTAATCGGTCAGGACATTGCCCAGCTTGCGGATGGTCAACTGTCCGAGGGTTTCATGGTTGAAATACTTTTCTTCTACAATGTACTCGTCCATGTCATTGGTGGCGTTGCCCACGACCTGCCAGACACGCTCGGAAGTGATTTCAAATTCTACCGAGTAGGCAGGATCATTGTAGTAGCCTTCGGGACCTTGCAATTCCTCAATGAAATAGCGACCAAGCGGAAGTTTTTCCGGCGTTTTCATCAGGCCATCCGCATCGGTGTAGAACACATCGGTTTTCTTGGTGGCGCTGCCGCTGGCAGGATCAATCATCGAGATACGGGTCTTGTTGCCTTTATCATCCAACTTGTACAGTGCAAAAGCAGTGTTCGCAATCTTGACCGCCTTGCCGGTTTCGGTATCGGTCTTGACGAGCTGCAAGTAACCTTCCAGTTCTTCATCCAACACGTTATAGGTCATATAGTTGTTGGTGGCGGTGGTGACGCTGCCGGCAGGAACCGTAAAACGGCTCTGCGGGCTGTCCTTGCTGACTGTTACGATAAAGGGATCACATTGGAAAACGTCCTTGGGAATCATAGTCTCGACAACAAGGTACTGCCCATACGGAAGTCCCTCAATGCGGATGACACCTTCCTCGTTCGTATACAGTTCTGTCAACCGGTACTCTGCATCCTGATCAGTGGGAACCCAGCCATTGCCTTTGCCGTTAGCGTAGTCACCATCTGCGGTCAGGGTGGCATTGTAGGCTTCTACCGTGGCAGCGTTGCTCTCATACATATTGGCAACAGCCTGCCCCTCGGCAGTGAAATCGTACTTGAGCGTCAAATTATCGTAGTTGTCTTTGCGGTAAACGTCCAAAATACTTTGTGCATTGTAGCTGCCATCCGGGTTCTGCTTGAACTGTGCAGCCTTGCTCAGCTTGGAAATGCGATAGACGGTAAAGCCCGCACCCTCCAGCTTCAGCGCCGGGGAGGGCTGACCTGTGGTAGAAACCAGCTTATTCAGCGAGAAGCTGGATTTGAGGACTTCATCTTGGCTTTCCTGCTCAGCGCTGATATGGTAGCTGGATTCATCTGCATAGGTCAGTGTTTTGTAGTGGTTGACCTCATCGCAGAGATACCCGGTGGCATAGGAAAGATAATAGCCATCCCATGCCTTGCTGCCGTCCAGCTTGCGGCTTTCAGCTACGGCAGAGTACTGATTCTTATAGAGGTAGTCGGTGTATTCGTTATTCTTCCGAACCAAATCACTGTATTTGCCGGTGCGCTCCAGCTTTTTATTCAGCTGCGGGTATTTGCCGGTCGTATACAGTTTGCCGTTGCCGTCAATGGGCAGCACCAAACCTGTGGCACGCTCGACAAGGTAGTAGCGCCCCATATACAGGTTGGAAAAAGCAAGTTTCCCGTCCTTGATGGCAGCAGAGGCAACCAGTCTGTCTTTCTGCAAAATGGGCAGGTAATCAGTATCCCAGCCGCCGTTGGTAAGCACAGTGGTGTGCCAGATGGGGTTACCGTTGGCATCCAAAATTTTGGAATAATCCACTGTGCCGGTGACGCCATCCGGGTGCGCGATGGTATCCGCTGCATACAGGTCGTAGACGGCTCCCTCCAAGGTGGTATCGCCATTGCTGCCCGCTGCCAGATACCGCGCCGCATCCAAATCGACTTTGGTCAGCAGGATACTGCCGAGAACGCGGTCGTTTTGCATCTTATCGGCATCCGCGTGCATGGTGTAGGATTTTTCATTGTTGGCAATACCTGTAGGGTCAGTCTCATAAGTCTTATCCGCCGCACGGTCGCCAAACGTAATCGTGACGAGGGCCTCACCGGTGTCGATCAGAGTGCCGCCGTTGTTGGTGGTGGTAATATCGGCATTATAGTCTGCATTGCCGAGCCAAAGAGTTTGCCCATCCAGCGCCTTGGTGATTTCAAAGGCATAGGCCCGCTTGCCCAAAACGGAACCTGCCGCACCGGGGTTCGTTACATCCGTCCAGTCGCCATAGTAGCCACTGGGGGCACGGCTCTCCACAACCACAAAACGGCCCTCGTTGCGCTGAGTATAGTAGATGTTATCCGAACCGTTGGCATAGCTGCTATGGTTGATGACTTTGTAGGTGCCGTCCGGCTGGCGCTCCACCGCATACTGGTTATAGCCACCTGCGGGAATATAGCGCTGGAGCACGGTATCCCATTCATAAATCTTAAACTCTGTGTCACCCTTGATACGCCGTTTGGTCTCGCTGTCGATTTTGTCGATGGCAACTTTGACAGACCACTCGTCGTTTTTCATAAGGTAGTCGTTGCTGCTGTTGGCGGGCACGGTGATGGTCTGGCTGCTGCCAAAGTCGCCGCCGAAAGCATCAAAGCCGTGGGGCACCGTTACCTCGTTGTAGGAGAATTTCAGGTTGTCAAAGTAGTTATGGGCAGCAGAAAGTGCAGCTTCAATTTCCCCGTTGACCTGACCTTCGCAGGCGCTCTGTGCAGCAGACTGTGCGGCGGATGCCTGTGCATCGGCGTCCTGCTCACTGTTAGCCGTAATGCTGCCGCTCTGGGAGGCCGACTTGCTGACGCTGAAATGCACCGTCCATGTTACAGAACCATCGCCGCCGTTCAGGTGGTAATTGTCATCTGCCGTATGTCCGCTGGTCGTGACGGACTGCATCCCATCCGGTGTAATTGTCCAGCTGCCGCCGTCAATGTCGGCAGGGATGCCATCAAGGATCGGTGCAATTTCAATGCCTGCGCCATCCACTTTTTCCAATGTGTCCAGTTGGATTTTGTCGGTATTGACCGTATAGGAAAAATCCAAGGACTCGCTGCGCTCATAGCTGGCGCTCCACGGCTTATCCACCGATTCGCCACCGGTTTCAAAGCCGGGAATCTCGCTGTCGCCGCTAAGCACAACCGGGGTATAGTTCAGAACCACAAAGCGCTGCCATGCAGCATTGCTGGGCGTATACAGCGTGCCCACATACACGGTCTTGCCGGTCGGTGCCGCATAGGCTTCCGGTGCATTGACAATCTCGGCAGCGATGCTGTCAGGATACTGTTCTGCCTGCCAAGACAGCAGTGCGAGGTAATTGTCTGTTGCGTTATCTGCTACATCTAAGGCAAGACTCGCAACCGCAGGCGCACCGTTATTGAAGCCTTTCGACCACAAAGTGGCCTGATCCGGCACCCAGCCTTTGTTGAAGTATTCAGCTTCGACCCACACCTGACCAGCGGGGGTATAATTGGCTACCGGTGGATATTTGTTCTTATAGGTAGCACCGGGGCCCCATGCCCACTTGCCGCGATCACCGCAGAGGGCAGGCTGACCGCCCAGATAGTTCATCCAACCAACCGAGGTATTCACGCACTGGGTAACCTGCAATCCGGCGTAAGTTGCAATACCTTCATCCGCCGAACACATTGCAACCTGCGTTTCCTGTGCAAAGCGATCCTGCAAAATACCCGGCACCGGTGCGGAATCGTCCAGCGTAACATGGACGGTTTTCGTCAGTGTCTGCGTTGCATCCGTGTAAGTCATGGTGACGCTGAAATCCTCACTGGCTTTCACATAGATACCCGCCACGCTTGCGGAAATTTCAGAGAATTCATAATGCAGCTGGCTCTGGCGTTCTTCTTCGGTTGCCGGGGTCAAATCGCCGCTGGTAAAGCTATATCCCAGCAGCTCGACGTTATCGGGCAGCGTAATGTCCGCACTGCTGCCGTTGGCGGGGTACATAACCTGCATACTGATAGGCACGATGGCGTAGTCCTCGCCATCCATGTGCGGGAACGCAGCAGTCGTGCTGTCCACATCCAGAAGTGCAGCATCAAGCGCCACCTGCTGGAAAGAATCATCACTGACGCTGCTGTAATCTTCATTGCCCCAGCCCTCAATGCTGATTTTGGTTTCACCAACCAGTACCGGCAGGCCATAGGAATCCAGATAATATCCGGTCGGCTCCTGCGTCAAGCTGGGGTACATCTTATGCCAGATTTCGTACAGTTCGTCACTGCCGCCAGTGTCGCCCTCGGTTTCAGGTTCCTGTTGTGGAGCATTCTCGTCCGAGGATTCATCGGCTGTTTCCGGGGTTGCGGTACTGTTGGCATCGCTTTCGGATTTTGCTTCCTGCGTTGCCGCCTGTTCCGGCGTTGCGACCACAACCGGTCTTGCGCTGTCCTCCGCCAGTGCCCCATAGGGGAGCATACCGCAGCACATCATCGCCGCCATGCAAAGGGCTGTAACGCGCTGCCTCATTTTGAATTTGTTATTCATTGCACACAAGTCCTTTCTTTGTCAAAATTCATCTATATAAAAACAGCGCCTGTGGGTACAGACGCTGGAAAGCCAATAAAAAGTCCCGGCATTGCTGCCGGGAAAAGCTATTATACGAATTGTCACTTAGTAGGAAAAGTAGCTGAGAAACTGCGGAAGTTCTGCTTCCGGCAGTGTTTCCATGATTCTCAGCGCCATGTACTCCGGGCGACTGATTGCAGGCAGGAACTGCCGCGCATAGACTTTGCCTACGCGAGCACTGCCGACATCACGGATCATCCCTTTTTCGCTTAGTTTCCTCATCAGAGGGTAAATCGTTCGCGGATGCCACGAACCTTTGTATTGCTCGGTGATCTGGCCTAGAACCTGCTGCCCTGTAATGGGGTGCCCGGCGTTCCAGATAATCTGCATAACTTTCATTTCGGACTCGTTCAGCCTTGTCTTTTTTCGTTCCATGTTTATGACCTCACTGAAAAGTTACTACCCAATAGGTATACTGTCCTGCTTCCGTGCTGCAAAACCAGCATCCGATTCCCATGCTGGAATAGTTGGGCGACACGATGCTGGCGTAGTGGTCGGGGCTGCTTTGCCATGCAGCACAAACGCTGCTTGCGGATGCAAACGGACCGGCTGCAATAATCTCACCGCAGACGGCACCGGAATGGTCAAACGAGCCACCAGATGCAAAACTATCACAACGGGAGTTTGCAATAGAACTTAAGCCACCATCTACGGTCAGTGCAGGCAGACCAGCCGCGGCGCGCATGGCGTTGATATTTTCCGCTACCGCCCAGTAAGCTGAATCGGAACTGTCAATGCTCCACCACTGGTCAGTCCCTGCTGCAAGGTCAAACGGAACTGCGCCATAGCTCATGGATACTTGCTGCGATGCCTCCGCCTGCTGCACAGGTGCAGCGGTTGCGGCAGGAGCCTCAGTAGGAGCTGGGGTAGGTTTCGCAGTCGGGGCTGCGGTGAGGGTCGGTGTTGCGGTAGGCTCTGCCGTTGGTACCGGCGTCGGATCAGGCGTTGGCGCAGGAGTGGCAGTCGGCGTTGCTTCGCTGCTGGTTTCCGACGTGACCTCTACCAGCACACTGCTTTCGGGTGTTTCAAGGTTTGTCGGCTGCTGCGCGGCGCATCCGCATAGGGCAGCAACCATAAGGGTCAAAATCAGCATAGATTTTTTCATGGGATTCCTCACAATCTATAAATGTAAGTGTACAGCGCGGACGCGGCGCAAATCAGGAGATTGCCCGCCCACATAACCAACTGCGGCAGCGCAATCGGGCTGATCAGGAATGCAACAGCGGCAGAAGCTGCTGCTTCCCCATAGCAGCCATCCAGCAGCGCCAGCATAGCAGCAACACCGCCGAGGAGAGACAACAACCCGCCAAAGGCTCCCACAACTCCGTACAGGAGATTGAGGAGAAAGCCCGCTGCAAAGAGCACCAGCACGACCGGCACCGCAAGGATTCTGAGAATCCAGAGTAAAGCGATATTTTTTCCAAGTTGAATCAGCATAATTTCCACCTCCACCTTCATCATACAGGAATGATTTTATTTTGCAAGGCTGTCGATTTACCGTTCCAATTCGTCATCCGATTGAATCAGTGCATCTTCCGGTTCTTCTTCCAATTCTTCCGCTTCGCCCTCAATGATGGGTGCATCATTGCCCACATTCAGCAGGGCATCCAGCTCGGCAAGGCGGGCACTTTTATCGCTCAGTTCCTGCTCCTGCAAGAACGGCTGCTTCAGTTCTTCCTCTGCATTGGTAAGCTGTTTTGTAAGCTGTTCCAGACTGCCATGCAGTCGGTTCAGGTCCTGTGGCAGAGCAGAAACTACATTTTGGAAGCGAATCATGTTGCCGGCAGCATCATTACCCAGTTCTGTCGTGTGCGTTGCCTCGCCAACAAGGTGGGCATGGAATACCTTTTCCAGCGGTTTATATTCGACTGTGATTTCAAAGCCTGCATAGTGACCTACCGGCACAGGTTTCGTTGCCCGCACTGCTGCACCGACAAGCCCCAGCAGCGCCTTACCTGCATCCTCGCGCTTATCGTAGGTTTTCCCGTCCAACTCGATAGAAAAGATGAGCTTTTTATCGGCATCATAAGACTGGTGTTCTTTTGCTGTCTGAATATCCTGCTCAAATGCACGGATTCGATGCTCGGTTCCTTTGATTTGGCGCGGGAAAGCCACGGCTATCGCATCTTCCAATCGGTAATGCTGGCTGGTGTAGGCAGCTTTCAGGGTCCGCAGCCGCGCCACTTGAATGTCCAAGTCCATCTTTTCCTTGATCATGGGGTTACCCGCTGCCAAAGCCTTGACTTCGGCATAGGTGAGCGCAGCTTCGTCCAGATCCTCACAGCTGCGGGCTGGGGATTTTGACGTCATAATTTGCGAAATAAACTTCTGTTTATTCTCGACAAGCTGCCAGCTATACGAATCAAAAGTTGACTCTGTAACGTAAATAAATATGGAAACTTCTTTGTTCAGGTTGCCTTGACGCACCATACGTCCGTTGCGCTGGGCAATATCAGCAGGTCGCCATGGGCAGTCCAGATGGTGCAACGCGATAAGTCGGGTCTGCACGTTGGTGCCAGCGCCCATCTTCTGGGTACTGCCCATCAGGACACGCACAGTGCCATTTCTGACTTTTCCAAATAGTTCAGCTTTTTTTGTTTCGGTATCCGCATCATGGATGAACTGCACTTCCTCTTTGGGGATGCCCTTGGCAACCAGCTTATCGCGCACATCGTTGTATACGTCAAAGCCGTCCTCCTTGGGGGTGCTGAGGTCGCAGAAAATCATCTGAGTGGAGCGCTGCTCCTTGGTCTTTTCCCATATCTCATATACCTTATCCACACAGGCGTTGGCCTTGCTGCCGGGGTCATCCGGCAATAAAGGGTTCATGAGCCGCTGGTCCAGTGCAAGTTTTCTGCCGTCATTGGTGATGCGCAGCATATTATCTTCCGTGGGCTGCACTTTTCCGCTTCGGACCTTTTCGGCGCGGTCTGCCAAGCCTTTGACCATTCTTTTCTGGACTTCACTTGGCTGTAGCACCACATTGGTGGGCTTGCCGCCCACCAGTTCCGGCACCGGCAAATGCAGCATATCGGCGGTCTGAATGTCCGCAGACATCTTAAAAAGGCTCATGAGTTCCGGCAGATTATAAAATCGCGCGAATCTGGTTTTTGTGCGGTATCCTGTACCCGTTGGGTTAAGCTCAATCGCTGTAATGCTTTCCCCAAAGGTCGATGCCCACGAATCGAAGTTGAGCAAGCCCTCTTTTTCCAACAAGCCCCTTTGCAGATAGCGCATCATGACGTACATTTCCGTCATGGAGTTAGATATGGGTGTACCGGTCGCAAACACGATACCATGCCCACCGGTCACCTCATCAAGATACATACACTTCATCAGCATATCACTGCTTTTCTGGCTTTCTGTCTGGGAAATGCCCGCAACATTGCGCATTTTGGTGGCAATCATGGCGTTTTTGAAATAATGTGCCTCATCCACCATCAGGCTGTCCACGCCCAGATCCTCAAAGGTGACGACGTCATCCTTGCGCTGCTGGTCGTTGAGCCTGTCCAGCTTTTTCTTGAGTTGCTTCCGTGTCCTCTCCATCTGTTTGATGGTGAAATTCTCAGCACGAGAGCTTTTCAAAAGTGCGATTTGGTCAATAACATCATCGATCTGCCTTTGCAGGTACATGTTTTGCCGTTCCGCCGAAAGTGGGATTTTCTCGAACTGGCTGTGCCCGATCACGATGATGTCATAGTTGCCGGTCGCAATGCGGGCGCAGAATTTCTTGCGGTTTTCCTTTTTAAAATCGGTTTTCTTTGCTACCAGAATTTCCGCGTTCGGATAGAGCAGGAGCGCTTCGGATGCCATCTGTTCGGTCAAATGGTTGGGAACAACGATCAGCGTTTTACTGCAAAGCCCCAGTCGTTTCTTCTCCATGGCACTGGCCACCATTTCATACGTCTTGCCCGCCCCCACTTCGTGCGCCAACAGGACATTGTTGCCGTACAGCACATGGGCAATGGCGTTCAACTGATGCGGGCGAAGGGTGATTTCCGGGTTCATGCCCGGAAATTTCAGGTGACTGCCATCGTACTCGCGGGGACGCAGCGCGTTAAATTTTTCATTGTAGATGGCGACCAATCGCTGGCGGCGTTCCGGCTCCTTGAAAATCCAGTCTTGGAACTGCTCACAAATCTGGCGCTGCTTTTCCTGTGCAGCCTGCGTCGCCTCCTTATTCAGCACCCAAGAAACGCTTCCGTCAGCCGCCGTAACTTTATCCCGAATTTGGGTAGAACGCAGGTTCAGGGCGTTCTCCGCAATCAGGTAGGCGTTGGCGCGGTTTGTACCGTAGGTCACCGTTGCTTTGATATTGCCGTCACCAAATTTCTTGTTGGTAATGGTCCAGCTGCCGGTATACGCAGCGAATTCCACTTTGACCATCCGCCGCGTGTAGTAGGGGGCATCCAGAAGTTCCTCCAAAAACTGCTGCACATACTCTGCGGGAATCCAAGTAGCGCCCAGACGGACGCTGATCTCGCTAGCTTCCAAGTCCTTGGGCTGCACCTTTTCAAGTGCAACTACATTGACTTGGAACTGTGGGTCGCTGGCTGCCACCGCTTTTGCAGTCTGCAATTTTTCACGGACATTGCCGGATAGGTATTCATCGGCAGGCAGGTAGATGGTATTTCCATTGGTATCGACTTTTACCGGGTCACGGAAGATAATGCCTGTAAGATCATTGATGATGGCTTCTGTGGTTTTTCCGGTCAGCTTGGACATATACCCCAAGTCAACGTGTCCCTGCTCGGAGAGACTGAGCGCCAGTGATTCCTCGGCGGTATCCACATGGTCAACTGCCTGTGCGGGGCGGATCGTCCGTTTGGTGAACATATCCGTCTTGCCCTTGAAGTTTCCCTCATCGTCCAGATCTTCCAAGGAGCAGAGCAGGAAGTAGCCGGAATCCTCGCGGAACGCGGATGCTGTGCCACGGCTGTTGATAAGCCCATATTTCTTGCGGTAGGCATCGTATTGGTCGTTCAGACGGGCTTGCAGCTTTTGAATATACTCATCCGGAAAGTTTTCCAGCTGGGCATCGATCAGCTCACGGCAGGTATCCCGCAGGGGCACCAGTGCGCGGATGCGGGCTAACGCGGTCTCGCCGCCTTTTACCACGCGCATCTTGGAATTTTCGCGGTAGTAAATGACGTTATTCTTCACCGTATAACTGAAATTGCGCACATTGGGGTCGGCATCAATGGTGCCGCTTTCTTCTTCGGCATATTCCTGTTCGTCCACCAATGTGTATTCGGCGTGTAGGGTAGAAAGCGCTGCATCCAGTTGCTCCGCCAGCGGGCTTTGCTCATTCGGCACACAGGTAGAGCGCATTCCATAGGGACCACTGACCATCTGCATTTCACCGCAGACCATTTCCGGGTGGTCGATGAAATACTGGTTCAGCGGGATTCCGTTTTCTGTTTCTCCAACGTGTATCCACGGTGCGTCCTGCCCCAAGACTCTGCCGCGTTTTTGCAGAAACAGAATGTCGGAGGTCACTTCCGTACCGGCATTGCTCTTGAACGTGGTGTTGGGCAGACGTACTGCGCCAATCAGGTCACACCGCGCGGCGAGGTATTTGCGCACTTCTTCGGACTTTTTATCAAGTGTACCGGAAGTGGTGATGAACGACATAATGCCGCCGACACGCAGTTTATCTACCGTCTTGGCTAGAAAGTAATCGTGAATTTGGAAGTGCAGCTTATCATACCGGCGGTCGCTGACCTGATACTGTCCAAACGGTACATTGCCGATGGCAAGGTCAAAGAAGTTATCCGGCAGGTCGGCTTTTTCATACCCTGTAATTTGGATTTTTGCCTTCTGGTAAAGCTGCTGCGCAATGTGCCCGGACAGGCTATCCAGCTCCACGCCGTACAGCTTGGCATTGTGGGTATCGAACTTGCTGTGCCGGTGGCCAAAGAACGCGCCGACACCCATACTGGGTTCCAGCACATTGCCGCCCACACAGCCGATATGCTCCAAGGCGCGGTACATGGCGTGAATGACCGCAGGCGGTGTGTAAAAGGCTGTCAGGGTGGATTCCCGCGCGGCGGCGTATTCATCCTCGGTCAGTAAGGTTTTCAGCTGCTCGTACTCGGTATGCCAGTTATCCTTGCCGGGGTCAAAGGCATCTGCCAAACCGCCCCAGCCAAGATAGCCAGCCAGAATGTCCTGTTCCTGCTCGGTTGCGGGGGCACCACCGGATGCCATGCGCTGCTCGATTTCTTTCAGCGTGCGGATAGCTTGCACATTGACAGCGAACTTTGCTTTCGGACCTTCCGGCACGGCAGGTTCATACGGTGCAAGGTAGTTCGTGCGATCATACTCGGCAGGTTCCTCACGCGCAGCAAGGCGGTCTACATCCTGCATGACCTGCGATACAAAGGTAGATTCTTCCGGCTCATCTGCGCTGATTTCCGGTTCCTGTTTCTCGATTTCGTTGATGTCCACTTCCATCAGGCTGTCAAAATCGAGATTGGCAAGTGCCATCCGGTTCATATCTTCCAGCGAAGCATATGTATCCTGTGCATAGAGGGTATCATCCACGAACTTGCTGATTGTGCAATGCTCCAGATCCGCATTGACCTGAATCGTATGCTGCTCGTCCTCGGTGGTGGTATAGCCCAGACCAATTTGGGTAAGGTCGGAGAAATCCGGCTCGGTGATTTCAAACTCGTCCTTGAGGTAGTCCTCGATATAGGAGAGGGCCTGCTCACGCTGCTCCTGCACCAGAGATTCACGCTGCTGTTCGGATAGCACCATGCCGCCGTTACGGGGATTGGTGTCCAGCAGCTGTTGGAACTGTTCTCGGCTGACGGCGCGGCCTACCAGCGGGAAATCTTCATTGCGCAGGTGGACATCGAATTGTCCGATGCTCTCTACTGTAAACCGCTGGTCATTTTCAAGGTAAACGGTGCTACCCACTTCGCAGACAGGTTTCTTGTCAGGGATGGGTGGCGGCAGGGGCTTCGACTCTGCCTGCCTGCTTATCCATGCAGGCATCTTCTCGCGTTCTGCATCCGTCAGGTAGCGGTCCATTCGGACAAGATATTCCAACCGCTTGCCGACCTCTTTCCATTTGAGTTTCTTCTCATACCGCAGGCCATCCTTGAAATCGTAAAGGATGCTGAATCCTTTACTGTCAAAGTTCACGAAGCCGCTTCCACCGTCAGCAAACGTCCAAGAAAAACCGCCGATGCCGTACTCTTTTTTTAGGAAAGCAACAGTTTCCTTTTCCGTTTTCTCCTGCTGGAAATGGTTGTAAATGCGGTACTTGCCGCCCTCAAAGACACTGCCTCTTGTAATGATGACGTTCACATCATTTTCCGTTATGTGACTGCCATCGTCCGGCTGGGGTTCTTTGTAGTGGTAAGTGGGCAGGGCTGCTTTGATTTTTTCGTCCTGTTCTTCCTCGGAATAGATGTCGTCCACTTCCAACGTGCCCACTTCATCACCGCGAGAAGCATTTTCCGGCAGGTCAAAGGACAGCTGCTCGTCCTGACTGACAGCTTTTTTCGGGTCAATGGCCGCGATGAGTTCGTGGTTATCGACCAGTGTGGAGATAGCAGCAGTAACGCTGTGCCACGACAAATGCGATTCCGCGCTGCGGGTCAGGTAGGACCCCTGCCAGACAAGCAGACCATTGCTTTCTTTATAGAATCCAACGCGGGTATCATCTTCCAGCAGAAGCTCCGTAAACACGACCTTGTAGCTCTCGCGGATATACCGAAGTCGATTGATCAGCAGCGGTGTTTTACTGAAAAAGGAAAGGATGTCCGCATTGGAAGCGCGCGAGGTCGTGTCCGCTTTCAGCAGGGACGGCAGCAGCTCTGCCGGAAATTCAGGCAAAGAAAAAGCGGAGGGCGATGGTTCGCTCTCCGCAGCTGCGGGTTCTTCGGTTATACTTCGTACAGCATCGGAAGGATCATTTCTTCTGCCTGTTGCTTCAGGCTGTTGCACATCTGTGCCCAGCCCAGCGGGTTCGTCTTGCGGTCGGGCATCTGCGCTTTCTGCATCAGGTCGTGCAGCGTCTTGTCCACCATCTGCTGTGCGTCCAGCCCCATCTTGCGGCAGCTCGGCAGCAGCGTTCCCTCCAGCATCATCTGGTCGCACAGGTTCGGCTCGTTCTGTTCCAAGTAGTCCAGCCGCATTCTGCCGTACCGGTTCAGGTTGGTTTTCTTGGCTTTCGGCAAGCTCAGGTTCGGGATCTGGTATCCGATTACGTTCGTGTACATCATCTGTGACAGCCTCCTCTCGACTGGTCATCTGTGTGGGTGATGGAGTATCTGTATTATGCACTGGTTCAGCCTGAATTGCAACACTGTCGCGGGCAAGCTGCATAACCCCGTGCCCCAGTTCATCCAGCAAAGGTTCTGCCGCTGCCTGCACATAGCCGCCCAAGCAAAGAGAGATTCGGCTGGTATCAAACTGGGTTACATTCCGGAAAGCCGGGAAATCTTCTTCCCGCACCGGGATGCCCAAACGGATGCAGATCATGTACAGGGTGCTTTGTGCAGCAAGTTCCTGCAAGATGAACCGCTGGTCTTCCGGGTGGCTCCAATTCAGTGCGCTGTCCTCAATGGATGTCGCCAATACGCGGTTGGCTCGTTCGGATAGGGATATGACCTGCTCGTTTGCCCGATCCATTAAGCTGCCCACGGAGTTGACCTGCATAAGAAGTGGACGGATGGCATCTGTCACTTCCCACGGGGCAGCAGCTTTGTCGCCGGTAAGAACGGTATCTGTCATGGAGAACACTCGTTTGGCGGTGGGCACACCCTGATGGCGTTGCAGGATGATGATACTTTTACTGCCGTACATGACCTTGCGGTGTGCCTGTTCATTCCAGTATTGCATGGTAGCGCAGGCGGTAGCATCGGGACGCTGGGCGTGGATCAGCAGCTGGTTCAGGTAGGTGGTGTGGTAGTTATGCGCTGCCGTATACAGGAACCTCCGCCAGCTTTCCGGTGAGGCTGTGACCTGTGTAGCGGTCTGCTGCGCCAACTGGAAAATGTCTTGTGGATTTGGCATTGCTTTACCTTTCCGGTTCGTCCTGAACCTGTTCTTTTCGGCGCTGGGCTTCGACTTCGTGCAGTTCCGGCAGAAGGTGGCTCACATCCTTGAAGCCAATACTGTCCACATAGTAGGCCGTCTCTTTTCCGTTTTTCGTTGTGACCACAATATCACTGGTCGAAAGAGAACACATATGATAGCGCAGCGGACGATTCGGGGCATTGAACTCCTGAAAGCATCTTTCCAAATCGTAATCCGCAGGAAGATTTGCTATGTAGACGCTGCTGTAATCGGCTGCATGGATGCGGCTTTTGGAATAGGCATAATTCATAAAGCGATATTCGCAGCCGCCCTTTGTAATTTGATAGATTTGGAGCTTATCCAGATTGTCTCCCGGCTGGGGGTGTTCAGGGGCAACATAGCAGCCGGTTCGAAAGTTATCCTCTGCATATTGCTGGATATGGCAGCCATAGTGCCCGACATAGGCATGGGTTACGTCAATGTTCTTTACCGCTCTGAGCCGTTTGGTTCCGTCCGCATTTGTCTCAATCACGCGCTGACCGTCACGAACCTGAAATAGTTCCCGCCCATCTCGGTTCAAGAACCGCGTGAATTGCAAACCGCTGCATAGCTCATGTGCGTAAAGCCATTCTGTAATGTGCATATCCTTTTCAACCTGTACCCATGTATAACCATCCCGCTGGGTATAGGTATGCGGGCGGACCCTATCCACACCGATTACTTCTACAAGTTTCTCGGCCATTTGGGGGATTTGTGCATCACTACGGTCAGCGTAGGGGCCGCGGTAGTCATCGCACAGGTAATTGATGCCATTTCGCACCTGTATGATTGCAACCGCTCCGTCCGGATTCTGACGATCTATCCCTACCACCAATCGTTCATAAGGGAATCTTGCCCGTCCATTCCAAGTGCATTCGTTGTTATAGGGCATTTCACGCAGTTGGTGATAACGCTTTTCCAAATCTGCGATATTATCAAAGAATTCCGTTGGCGTTTGCTTTTCAAATTGTTCCGGGAACGCACGGGTCATAGCATCCGGAATCAAGTAATATCGATACTCTGCCATATCAGCGTTCCTCCTCATGTGCTTGCTCATGAGCCATCTGTCGAAAATAGCTTTCCAGAATTTTCAAGATGCGGTTTTCCATCTGCTGCTTTGTGCAGCCGGTCGGAAAATACTGCGCCACCTTGCTGACGTTGATGTTCAACACCGGCTCACGCGGCGCAACGCTCGGTTTCTGCGCCGACATGATTTCTTCCAACTTGTCCGGTGTCAGGGTTCCTTCTTTGCTGGCTGCTTTCAATTTTTGTGCTTGCGAGAGGGATGGGGTGCAGTCCTGTGCTTCAGCATAATCGAGGAAACTCTGCTGTTCGTCCGGGGTCAGATAGGAAAGTTCGACGGCGGGGTTGAATTTCAGGGTGTTGGAATCGACCTTTTTCTGGAGTTCAGGAATTAGCTCGTTAAGACGGATGTAGCGGAAAATTTGCTTAGGACTTTCTCCAACATCTGCACCGATTTGTGTCGCGGTTTTTGCTTCAGGGAAATGGGTGTCAAGTTGACACCCATTTTCTTTTCGCCGCCCGGCAGATCGTTTCATCGCTTCATTTTTCATTTTCAGCGCTCTTGCTTTTTCCATCGGGCTGATATGTTCCCGCTGGATATTGGCATCCACCATGTCGATAATGGCTTGGTCGTCATCAACATCCCGCACCTGCACCTTGATTTTGTCCAGCCCTGCAAGCTGCGCTGCATGAAAGCGCCGGTGCCCGGAGATGATTTCATAGCCACCCTCGGCGCGGGGGCGCACGGTCAGGTTGGTAAGTACACCGTTTTCCTTGATGCTGTCCACCAGCTTCTGCATATCTTCATCGTCTCGCACCTCGAAAGGGTGATTGACGAAAGGATGCAGTTCAGAAAGCGGTACTTCCGTTACTAGGTCGCCGCTTTCTCGTTGGCGGTCAGCCTCTGAGGAAAACATATCAGCGATCGCGGGCATCTTCATCGCGTTCATAAACTTGTTCTTCGCGGCCATGACCTAATACCTCCTGCGTAAATTCAACGTATGCTCTTGCGCTGCTGCTTTTGGGTTCGTACAGGATAGTGGGTGCTGCAAACGCCTGACTTTCCTGCACTTTGACGTTATAAGGGATCTCCGTAGTAAATACACGGAGCGTTCTCCCATACTTGGCGCGGACATCATGGGCATAATGCTCTGAGACTTTCGTATGCTGGGTCATCGTCAGCAAAACGCCCCTGATATGCAGTCCGGGGTTGATTTTGCGCTGCACGCTGGAAATTGAATTTGTCAGCTGCGACATACCAACTACCGAGAACGGCTGCGCCTGCATCGGGATGATGACCTCATTGGCAGCGGACAGCGCGTTTGTCAGTAAAAGTCCTACGGAGGGAGAGCAATCAATGATGCAGTAATCATACTGGCTGCTGTACTGCTCCAGACAAGTTTTCAGCAGCACCTCGCGGCACATCATGGTGCCCATTGCCAGCTCAAAGCTAGCCAGCCGGAGATTGGATGGGATGAAATCCACCTGTGGTGCAGAGTCATCCGTGCGCTTGCTCTGATAAACGCATTCTCGGTTGGAGAGGGGCTTTTCATAGGCAACCTTCATCAGAAGCTCTGTGATTGTCTGTTCAAGGTCCTGCTCAGGCGGGATACCGCAGTAGCAGGACAGGTTGCCCTGCGGATCGAAGTCTACCATGAGTACACGGTAGCCCTGCTGGGTAAGGGCAATGCCCAGGTTATACGCGGTAGTCGTTTTGCCGGTGCCGCCTTTCTGATTTGCGATAGCAATAGTTTTCATCTGGTTTCCTCCAAAATATCATCCAAGCTGATACAGTGCTTTTGGTATTCCTGCGTGACCTGCACCAGCGTGTCGTTATAGTCCTTGCCGATAGGCGGCGGGCGGTCTTCCACGGTTTTGCCGCTGCCCTCCAAGTGCTTGATAATGTCCTGCGTTCTGGTTCTACCAGCTTCGTCATTATCAAGGCACAGGACAATGTGGGTTATGTTCGGGTAGTATGTAAGAAACGCATCCAGTGCGGCGTAGTCCGTACCGCCCAGCGCCAGATAGTGAACACCGCGCCAGTTTCCGGTGTGCTGCATGATTTTCAGTGATGCGCCTGACATGGCATCTATCGGCGCTTCGTACACTTCCACCGCGTCGGCTGTAGCAGCAGCTTCGATGTAAAACGGATATATCTTTTTACTTCCGGGAATATCGCGGCGAAACTGGATTTGCGAACAACCGCGCAAGCTGCCACCTTTGGGTTCACCGTTTCCATCGCGTCCGACAAATACGCAATTCGGATGATCTTTGAAGCTCGTCTGATACAGGATTTTCTTTTGCTTACAGATCGTCAGAACATTGGGGTGGATGCAGCGCTTGCGAAGATAGGCGGTAGCAGCGTAGTTGTTCTTATCTGGCTTCGGCAGCCTGAATTCCTTTGCCGGTTTCGTCTCGGCAGGGGGTGAGGGCGTTTTTACAGGTTGGAAAGAAGGACGGACACCGCCCTGTATCCGATTGATTTCCCGCACCGCTTCTACAAACGAAACACCTTCAACCGCTATGAGATAGTTCAGCGCGGTACGGCCGGTAGCTTTCGTTTTGAAGTACGTCCACGAACCATCCTCTGCAAAGGTCAACGAACTGTGCCCTTTGTGGCGGAATTGTCCGGGTCCTTCCGGTTTGAAGTTGTCCGGCTCACATAGCTGCATATACTGGTACAGATTCATCTGCTTCGCTTGGGCGATTTCCTGCTCTGTTACACCGGGCATACTCTACCACCTTATTCTGTTTTCCTAACTGTAATTTATATTCTCAGTATCACTATAATCAGTCTAATTATTATCAGTATTAGTTCCGTGTGATTTTCAAGAATCCAGAAGTGTGAAAATCACATATCAAGAATCACTTTTTTCACAGCTCTTGACATTTATCGTTGCTGCGAAGTTTTTTACATAAATCAAATTCGGTCTACCAAGCCCCTGTCGCTTGCGCTCGATAAGCCCTGCCTGCTTTTCCAGTTCCACCATCAGGCGCGTGGCTTTCTGGTTGGCACAGTTCAGTGCATCCATGATTTCCTCCACGGTGAAGATGATGTAAACCTTGTTCTGTGCATCTAACCATTGATTTTTCAGCGACAAGCCCATTCGATCCAGTAAAATCCCGTACAGCACCTTGGCATCGGTGGACAGCTCCCTGAAGTTCGGCTCTGTAAATAGCGCTTTGGGTATGCGGTAAAAAGAGAACTGCTCGGCTTGAACGCCGTAAAAATATTCGTATTGCATCTCACTTCTCCTGCCTAAAAATGGGTGCAGCTAAGAAAGCCCACAAAACTACATTTCGTAAGCTATTACATATTGTACTCTCGATTTATCTTTCCAGTTCGTCCTCACGCTGTGGGCGCTGGCGGCTGGAGCGCTTGTGCTCCCAATTCCGCAGCAGCGAAATGATGACATTCTGCATCTGCTGCGGTGTATAGTTGGATGGGAAGTACTGCTGCACATCAGACTGATTCAGAAAGAACTTTTGCCGTTGGTTCGGCTTTTCTTCTGTCAGTAGGGTATGCAGGTAATTCTCCGTCAGCGTTCCATTTCGGCTCATGTCTTTTAGTGTTCGAGACTGAACCAAAGACGGTGTAGCATCACACATATCCATTTCTTCTTTGAGCCATGTCTGATGTTCCCCTGTCATATAGGAGATTTCGACCGCTGGGTTGAATGCAATGCGACCGTCATCGACCATTTGCAAAATAGATGGAATCAGATAGGTCAATCGAATATAGCGTTGTACTTGCTTGTAGCTTTCCCCTACTTCTTCGCCAATTACCGCTTCCGACCTATTGTACTTTAACTTTGGGACAACTTGTCCCAAAGTTGCTCGACCTTGATGTTTCAACGCTTCCATGCGCATTTTATAAGCAAACGCCTTCTCACTTGGCAGCACATGCTCACGCTGGATATTGCTGTTGACCATCAGAATCGTGGCTTCGTCATCGTCTATGTACTCCACTCTGGCAGGGATGCTTTCGATGCCGAGTTCTTTACAAGCCTCCCACCTGCGATGTCCGCTTATCACTTCATAGCCGACACCAACCTTTGGTCTGACGATGATGGGCGTAATGATGCCACTCTCTAAAATACTGTCTACCAATTCACTGAATTCCAGATCATGTCGGATATGGAACGGATGATTGGAGAATGGATGCAACTTATTTATTGGAATAGTTTCCTCTTTGCTTGCTCTGTAAGCAGGCGATGTTTTCTTTGTCATGCTGCGTACTCCTGCGGTTTTTTGATAGCTCTTAAGTACCCCGATTTGACCCCAAAAATGTACCCAAAAATCGTATACTTTTTGCCGAAAATGTACCCAAAGGGCATTTTTGCATAAAAAAAGCCCCTAATCACTGTAGTACAGCGATTAGGGGCTTGCTATGATTTATAGAACGACCTTAACCGTCAGGTCTTTCCATTGCTTCGGCCAAAGCACGCAGCCACGCGAATTTCGATAAGAACGAGCCTTATCGTAATCCACATTTAATTGTAAAAATCTACGTGATTCAAGAACGTGGATTTTTAATTGCTGCCTGTGCGGCGGCCAGGCGGGCAATGGGAACACGGTAGGGAGAGCAGCTGACGTAGTCCAGGCCAACGTTGTGGCAGAACTCGACACTGCTGGGATCGCCGCCGTGCTCGCCGCAGATGCCCAGACCCAGGTTCGGGTTGGTCGCGCGGCCATCGTGGGCAGCCATCTTGACCAGCTTGCCAACGCCGATCTGATCCAGATGCTGGAACGGATCGCTCTCGTAAATCTTGGTGTCGTAGTAGGCAGTCAGGAACTTGGCAGCGTCGTCACGGCTGAAGCCGAAGGTCATCTGAGTCAGATCGTTGGTGCCGAAGCTGAAGAAGTCAGCTTCCTTGGCGATCTCGCCGGCGGTCAGAGCGGCACGCGGGATCTCGATCATGGTGCCGACCTCGTACTTCATGTCAACACCGGCAGCGGCGATCAGGGCATCGGCAGTCTTGACGACAACGTCCTTGACAAACTTCAGCTCCTTGACCTCGCCAACCAGAGGAATCATGATGTGGGGGGTGATCATCTTGCCGGTTTCGGCAGAAACCTTGAGGGCAGCCTTGATGACAGCGTTGGTCTGCATCTCGGCAATCTCGGGATAGGTAACAGCCAGACGGCAACCACGGTGACCCATCATGGGGTTGAACTCGTGCAGGCTGACAACAACGTTGTTCAGCTCCTCGGTGGACATACCCATGTCCTTAGCCAGAGCCTCGATGTCCTCGGCCTTGGTGGGCAGGAACTCATGCAGCGGCGGATCCAGATAACGGATGGTCATCGGACGCTCGCCCATGATGCGGTACATAGCGGTGAAGTCGGCCTCCTGGAACGGCTCAACCTTAGCCAGGGCAGCCTTGCGCTCCTCAACGGTACGGGCGCAGATCATCTCACGGACAGCCTTGATGCGGTCCTCGGCGAAGAACATGTGCTCGGTACGGCACAGACCGATGCCCTCGGCACCCATGTCAACGGCGTTCTGCGCGTCACGCGGGTTGTCGGCGTTGGTCATGACCTTCATCTGGCGGTTTGTGTCAGCCCAGCCCATGAAGCGCTTGAAGTTGGCGTTCTCGGTGGAAGCGACGGTAGCGATCTGGCCCTCGTAGATGTTGCCGGTGGAGCCGTCGATGCTCATCCAGTCACCCTCGTGGAAGGTGTGGCCGTTGATGGTGATGACCTTGGCGTCATAGTCGATGGCGACGTTGTTATCGTTGCCGCAGCCGGAGACGCAGCAGGTGCCCATGCCGCGGGCGACAACAGCAGCGTGGCTGGTCATACCGCCGCGGACGGTCAGGATGCCCTGAGAGACCTGCATGCCGACGATGTCCTCGGGAGAGGTCTCGAGACGGACCAGAACGACCTTCTTCCAAGCATCGTCCTTGACCTTCTCCTCGGCCTCCTCAGCAGAGAATACGACGCGGCCGCAGGCAGATCCCGGAGAAGCGGCCAGGCCCTTGCCGATTGCTTCGGCGGCCTTCAGAGCGGCAGCATCAAACTGCGGGTGCAGCAGGGTGTCCAGCTGCTTGGGCTCGACGCGCAGAACAGCGGTCTTTTCGTCGATAACACCCTCGTCGACCAGGTCGCAGGCGATCTGCAGAGCAGCCTGGGCGGTGCGCTTGCCGTTACGGGTCTGCAGCATGAAGAGCTTGCCATCCTCGATGGTGAACTCCATGTCCTGCATATCCTTGTAGTAGTTCTCGAGGCGGGTAGCGATCTCAACGAACTGATCGTAGACCTCGGGCATCTCCTCATGCAGCTTGCTGATGGGAGAAGGAGTACGGATACCGGCGACGACGTCCTCGCCCTGAGCGTTGATCAGGTACTCGCCCATCAGCTTCTTCTCGCCGGTGGCGGGGTTACGGGTGAAGGCAACGCCGGTGCCGGAACGCATACCGGAGTTACCGAAGGCCATCTGCTGCACGTTGACGGCAGTGCCCCACTCGTAGGGGATCTCGTTCATCTTACGATACACGTTGGCGCGGGGGTTATCCCAGGAACGGAAAACGGCCTTGACGGCACCGATCAGCTGCTCCTTGGGATCCTGCGGGAACTCCTCGCCCTGCTTCTCAAGGTAGATCTGCTTGAACTCCTTGACGAGCTCCTTCAGGTCGTTGGCGTCCAGCTCAACGTCCTGCTTGACGCCCTTGCGCTCCTTCATAGCGTCGATGCGCTCCTCGAAGAAGCTCTTGCCCAGCTCCATGACGACGTCAGAGTACATCTGGATGAAGCGGCGGTAGCAGTCGTAGGCAAAACGGGGGTTGTTGGTCTTTTTGGCCAGACCCTCAACAGCCTGATCGTTCAGGCCGAGGTTCAGGATGGTGTCCATCATGCCGGGCATGGACTGACGTGCGCCGGAACGTACGGAAACCAGCAGGGGGTTCTCGATGGAGCCGAAGGTCTTACCGGTCTGCTCCTCGAGGATGCCCATGTATTTGAAGATGTCTGCCTTGATCTCATCGTTGATCTCACGGTTGTCAGCATAGTACTGGGTGCAGGCCTCGGTGGTGATGGTGAAGCCCTGCGGAACCGGCATGCCGGCGTGGGTCATCTCGGCCAGGCCGGCACCCTTACCACCCAGAGTGTTCTTCATGGTGGTCTGGTCGCCGCCGAAGGCGTCATGGCCCTCTTTGAACAGATACAAGAATTTCTTGCTCATAGTTACCTCCCAAATTGGTGACGTGTTTGCATCACATAAATCATGTTTGCATAGTCCATTATAACAGACCGAAAGACAGATTTCCAGTAGATTGTTAAAAAAATGCTCAATAGTTTCGCTGAAAAGTAGCCAAACTTTTTTGGTTCAGGTATTGCAATTTGCACAAAAATCGTGTATTTTATAATGGGTGGGAAGTTCGAAATATTTTTGAGCTGTCACTTTTTTCTTTTTGAGTGCTGCGGTAAATTTTTGCGGCGAACGGCGTTTTTCGGCTTGCTAAAATGCGCCGCATGTTATACAATATATAAGGCAGCACCGCATAATTCCCGCCTTACGGCGTAAGCACCGCTCCGGCGTATCGGCACTTGGAATTATGCGGTATTGCCATAGGTATAAGGTCCGTCGGCAGCCCCCGTGCGCCGCGGGCACGAAATGAGTGTATAAAGGAAGAACCGCTATATGTCTACCGCAAGAGAGAATTTCGAGCTGGCACAGCAGCGCTATGCCGCCACGTTTGAGCGCCATCTGGATAACGGCGTGAATTTTATCAGTGATAACGTCTGCATTGAGCCGGAGGTCATCATTGCCCCCGGTGCGACCATCCTGCCGGGCTGCATCCTGCGCGGCCAGACGGTCATCGGCCCGGACTGCGTCATCGGCCCCAACACCCTGCTGGAGGATACCGTCGTTGACGCCGGGTCCACGATCAATGCCAGCCAGTGCTATGGGAGCCACATCGGCCCCAACAACAAGATCGGTCCCTTCACCCATGTGCGCGTCGGCACCAAAACCGCCGAGGGCTGCCATCTGGGCGCTTATGTCGAAACGAAGAATGCCGACTTTGCCGAGGGCAACACGGTCAGCCACCTGACCTACATCGGTGATGCCACGGTGGGCAAGTACTGCAACTTCGGCTGCGGCACCGTCACCTGCAACTACGACGGCGAGGGCAAGTTCCACACGACCATCGGCGACTATGCGTTCATCGGCTGCAACACGAACCTGGTCGCCCCCGTCACCATCGGCGACCATGCGTTCACGGCTGCCGGCTCCACCATCGGCCATGACGTGCCCGCCGGTGCGCTGGGCATCGAGCGCGCCAAGCAGGCCGAGATCGACGGCTGGGGCGAGCGCAAGCTGGAGAAGTATATCGCCAAGAAGCAGAAGCTGGAAGCGGAGAAGAAAGGGAAGTAAAGCGTTGCAGGGGGCGGCGTCCTCGACGCCCCGCGGCCTTCCCATAAGTAGCCGCTTATCTTACACTGCCGGCGCTGCCGGGCCGGGCATGCCCGGCCCCTACGGTACTTCACGATTTTTCAAAGGATATATCTATGTTCGAAATGACCTCCGGGGCGGACTGGCTGATTGCCGGACTGGGCAACCCCGAACCGAAATATGACGGCACCCGCCACAACGCCGGTTTTGAGGCGCTGGACTATCTGGCCGCGCAGTGGCAGTGCGACATTGCCAAGGCCAAATGGCAGGGCCTGTACGGCACGGCACAGGTGAACGGCCACAAGGTCGTGCTGCTCAAGCCGCTGACCTACATGAACCTGAGCGGCCAGAGCATTGCCCCCGCCGCCAACTTTTACAAGATCCCGGCAGACCACATCATTGTGCTGTGCGATGACATCACCCAGGAGCCGGGACATCTGCGCATCCGGCCCCACGGCTCTGCCGGCGGGCACAACGGGCTGAAAAGCATCATTGCCAGCCTGGGCACCGACCATTTCAGCCGTATCCGCATCGGCATCGGCGCCAAACCGAACCCGCAGTACGACCTGGCCGCCTGGGTGCTGGGCAAACTGCCTGCCGCAGACCGCAAGGCCATGACGGACCGCTACCCGGACATTGAGGAAGCCTGCAAGCTGCTGATAGACGATAATCTGCAGTACGCCCAGAACAAGTTCAACCACTAAGGGGACGTGAATCATGAGTGAAATCCGTAAAAAAGCAATGACCCGTCTGGTGCTCTGCGCTGTAGCGCTCGTCGCCTGCATCATTTTCAGTGTCCTGCTGCTGAGCGGCACCCTTGACGGCAAAACCGGCGGCAGCAAGCCTGCCTCCGGCGATACCATCAGCAGCAGTGCCCCCGTGGAGGGCGTTGACGATCCCACCGCCGACAACTTTACCGCAGAGAGCACCCCTGCCGAGGAGGCGCCCGCCGAGCCCGAGGCCACCCCCGAGCCTACGCCGGAGCCCACGCCCGTGCCCGAGTACGAGGGCCTGAGCGTGCAGCCCACCACCTATTATAATGAGGGTGAGCAGCCGACCTACACCGTGACCGACGGCAACAACCTGAACATGCGCGGCGGCCCCGGCACCGACTATGACAAGATCGGTCAGGTGCCCGCCTCCACCGGCGTGACCGCACTGGGCACCAATGAGGATGGCAGCTGGGTCGTTGTGAACTACAACGGCACCTACGGCTGGCTCAAGACGGAGTTCTTGAACGGCTGATAAGCAAGAAGCCAATTTTCGGTCAGACGTAGGGCGGCCTGACCTCAGGCCGCCGCGGCGGGGTGAGGTCACCCCGCCCTACGTTTGCTTTATACAATGGGTTCTTTTATGTTCAACGCACTTTTCACCAAAACAGACGAATACGCAAGACTGGCGCAGGCGCTCGGGGGTCCGGGGGCTTGCGCCTTATTTGGCATACCGGGGTCGGGCCGGGCGATGGTCTATGCCGCGCTGGCGAAGGCCCTCGACAAGCCGCTCTGCATCGTGACGCCCGGCGAGGCCGAGGCGACCCGGTTTGCGGGCGACCTGAACGCGCTGGGCGTGGCGGCGGCAGTGTTCCCTGCCCGCGACTATGTGCTGCGCCCCATCGAGGGCACGGGCCGCGAGTACGAATACCGCCGTCTGGCCGTGCTGGGCGACCTCGTCGGCGGGCGGCTGCAGGCCGTCTGCGTGCCCGACGAGGGCCTGACCCAATACACGACGCCGCGGGCGGATTTCTGCGCGAACACCCGCAGCCTGCGCCCCGGCGACACACTGCCCCGCGCCGAGCTGACCGCGCTTTTGTACGGCGCAGGCTATACGCGGCGCGACCAGGTGGACGGCCCGGGTCAGTTTTCGATCCGCGGCGACATTGCGGACATCTACGCGCCCGACATGAAGCAGCCCGCCCGCATGGAGTTTTGGGGCGACGAGATCGACACGATGCACACCTTCGATCTGGCGACCCAGCGCCGCGACGAGCCGATTGAAAAAATCTACGTCTCCCCCGCGCGGGAGATACTGTTCGGTCAGCCCGCCGACGCAGCGGAGAAGATCCGCTCCTATATCAAAAAGGCCCGCGGCAGGCGGCGCACTGCCTTAGAGACCTGCACCGCTGCGGACCTGGCACAGCTGGACGGCGGCGCGATGCCCGTCAACATGGACAAATATCTCACGCTGCGCTATCCCGAGCCCGCGACGATTTTAGACTACTTTGACGATCCGCTGCTGATCCTGGAGGAGCCGGCCTCCCTGCGGGAGGCCGAGCGCGCCACCGCGTTCCGCCGGGGCGAGGAGCTTTCCGCCCTGCTGGAGGACGGCGTGCTGGCGGCAGGGCTGGATAAGCTCTACGCCGAGAGCGGCTGGCTCTGGGCGCAGTGCGCCGCGCACCGCACGCTCTGCGCCGAGAACTTTGCCCGCAGCATGCCCGATGTGCCGCTGAAAACCATCGTCAACGCACCCGCCCACACGCTGCCCGCCTGGGGCGGCGAGGTCGCGGCGCTGCTGGAGGACATCCAGCCGCTTTGCAGCGGCGGCACGGCGGTCACGGTCATGGCCGGCACGCCCCGTGCGGCGGCAGGTCTGGCCGCCGACCTGCGCACCAAAGGGCTGAACGTCACGACGGACGCGGCGGCGGAGCCGAGCGCCGGGTTGGTGCAGATCCTGCCGGGGCAGCTTTCCGCCGGGTGCAGCCTGCCGTTTGCGAAATACGCCGTGTTTACGGCCCGCGCCTTCGGCGTGAGCGGCGCACAGAAGAAGAAAAAGCGCAATAAGGACGCGCTGAACAGCCTGAGCGAAATCTCGGTGGGTGATCTGGTCGTCCACCAAAACCACGGCATCGGGCGGTACGCGGGCATCCAGCGGATGGCCGTGCAGGGCGTCACAAAGGACTATCTGCGCATCGAATACGACAAAAAGGACGTGCTGTACGTGCCCGTCACCCAGCTGGACCTTTTGTCCCGCTACACTGCGCCGGGCGACAGCGACAACGTGAAGCTGAGCCGCCTGGGCGGCAGCGATTGGGCCAAGACCCGCAAGAAGGTCAAGGCTGCGACGGAGCAGATGGCGAAGGAGCTGATCGAGCTGTACGCCCGCCGCAAGCAGGCGCACGGCTACGCCTTCCCCGCCGACGACACCTGGCAGGGTGATTTTGAACAGCGCTTTGCCTACGAGGAAACGCCAGACCAGCTGACCTGCGCGGCGGACATCAAGCACGATATGGAGGAGCCGTGGCCGATGGACCGGCTGCTCTGCGGTGACGTCGGCGTCGGCAAGACCGAGGTCGCACTGCGCGCCGCGTTCAAATGCGTGATGGGCGGCAAGCAGTGCGCGATCCTGGCCCCCACGACGATTCTGGCGTGGCAGCACTTCAACACCGCGCTGACCCGCATGGAGTCCTTCCCCATCCGCATCGGGCTTTTGTCCCGCTACCGCACCGCCAAGGAGCAGAAGGAGACGCTGCGCGGGCTGAAGGACGGCACCGTGGACATTGTAGTCGGCACGCACCGGCTGCTGTCCGGCGATGTGAAATTCAAGGACCTGGGCCTTGTCATCATCGACGAGGAGCAGCGGTTCGGCGTCAAGCACAAAGAAAAGCTCAAAGAGAGCTTCATCGGCGTCGATATGCTGACGCTGTCGGCCACGCCGATCCCCCGCACGCTGAACATGGCGCTGTCGGGCATCCGCGATATGAGCACAATTGAGCAGCCGCCGTTTGAGCGCCAGCCGATTGAAACCTATGTGCTCGAGTACGACGAGGGCATCGTGTCCGAGGCCATCCGCAAGGAGCTGGCCCGCGGCGGGCAGGTATACTACCTGCACAACCGCGTGGACAACATTGAGGAATGCGCCGCGCGGGTGGGCAAGCTCGTGCCCGGGGCGCGTATCGGCATTGCCCACGGCAAGATGACCGAGGAACAGATTTCGTCGGTGTGGCAGCAATTGTTGGACAACGAGATCGACATCCTTGTCTGCACCACCTTAATTGAGACCGGCGTGGACGTGCGCAACTGCAACACGCTGATTATTGAAAATGCGGACCGCATGGGATTGAGCCAGCTGTACCAGATCCGCGGGCGCGTGGGACGCAGCTCCCGCAAGGCGTATGCGTATTTTACGTTCACACGCGATAAGGTGCTGACCGAGATCGCGGCCAAGCGGCTTTCGGCCATCCGGGAGTTCACGTCGTTCGGGTCGGGCTTCCGCATTGCAATGCGCGACTTGCAGATCCGCGGTGCGGGCAGTCTTTTGGGCCACAGCCAGCACGGCCACATGGAGGCCGTCGGCTACGATTTGTACGTGAAGATGCTGGGTCAGGCCATTGCCGCGGCCCGCGGCGAGGCCCCCGCCCCCGACAAGAGCGACTGCCTGGTGGACATCACCGTGGACGCATTCCTGCCGGAGGAATATATCCCGGACGCTGCCGGGCGCATCGAGGCATACAAGCGCATTGCGGCCATCGAGACGACGAGCGACGCCGAGGACGTGCTCGACGAGCTGATCGACCGCTACGGCAGCCCGCCCAAGAGCGTGCAGGGGCTGGTGGACGTCTCCCTCGTGCGCGTGACCGCAGCCCGCGTCGGCATTGCGGAGATCGTCCAGCGCGGCGACCAGCTGATTTTGTATAGTGACATCGTCGGGCCAAAGCAGCTGGGCGAGGTCATGGAAAAGTTCCCGCATCGGGTGCTGTACAATGCACTGGGGAGACCCTATTTCAGCCTGCGCGTGCAGAAGGGCGAAAGCCCGCTGGTACTGCTGCGGGATGTGGTGACCCTGCTGCCGGGCGCACAGAATCAGCCACAGACAAAGCCATAAAAAATAAGCACCTGTTTGCTGCGGTAAAAAGCAGTAAACAGGTGCTTTGCTTTTGGGGTAAGACGCTGAAATTTCTTTGGTCCTTTCTTTATAAAGAAAGGACAGAGGGAGCCAAGTGCCGGGCAGCCGTAAACGGGCAGAGTCCCTCAGGCGGCTTTGCCCGCGTTTAAAGCCTCCCCTCACAGGGGAGGTGGCCGAGCGCCAGCGATGGCCGGAGGGGCTTTGTCGGGCGTGCATTACACCGCCCGTTTTTTCCCCCTTGCATCACTCAAACACGTTCTCCTCATCCTCCACCACTTCACCAACGTGGTTACCCTCGCTGTCCAGCCCGCGCTTGTCCAGCATATAGTGCACAAATTCCCGCGCCAGGCCGTAGAAGGTCGCAAAGAGCGGCACGCCGACGACCATGCCCACAAGACCGAACAGGTCGCCGCCGACCACGATGGAAAACAGGATCCACAAGGCAGAGATGCCGATGGACGAGCCCAGGATCTTCGGGCCGATGAAGTTGCCGTCCACCTGCTGGATGACCAGAATCAGCACGCCGAAGATGACCGCCTGGATCGGGTCAACCAACAGCAGAATGAAGATGCTGGGGATCGCGCCGATGAAGGGGCCAAATACCGGGATAATATTCGTGATGCCGATAAACACACTGATGAGCAGTGCAAAATCGAGCCGGAGGATCGCCATTGCCACAAACGTGATAACGCCGATGATGGCCGAGTCAATGATCTTGCCCACAAAGAAGCCCGTGAAATTCACGTTGGCATAATGGCAGATGCGCAGCGTGTTTTCCGCAGCCTTTTCCGGCAGGAAGGCGTGCGCCAGCGTGCGCAGCTGATGGAGCAGATGCTCCTTGTCCGCCAGCATATAGATGCTGGCCGCAATCGAGGTGAAGATCGCCACAAAGTTCGATGCCACGCTGCCGATGCTGGCCACGATCTGCGGCATGGCGGCGCTGGCCATGCTATAGATTTCCTTGACCATCGCCTCGGAATCGTCCAGCACTTTTGTGGCCGACGACAGGTCAACGCCGAAGCGCTCCTGAACCATGCCCAGCATATCCTGTACGCTGTGTATGTAGCTTGGGAAGTTCGTAAACAGCATGGCGATGCTGTCCACGATCTGCGGGATGACCAGCCATGCCAGCAGCACAAGCAGCAGAATTGCCACCAGATACGCCAGAAGGATCGCGAATCCGCGCGTCTTTTTCTTCTCTTTAAACAGCTTTGTGTAGAAGAACTTGACCATCGGGTCAAGCACATAGGCAATGACTATGCCGCCCGCAAACGGCGACACGATGCCGATAAACACACCGATTTTCCCCAGAAAGTACCCCAGATTGTTCAAAGCCAGATACAGCGCAATACAAGCCCCGACCACGCAGAACCAGTCCAGCATCGTCTCCGGCTTTTTGGTCCAGATATGTTCCTCTTTCAAATGCTCCGCTCCTTTTACATCATTTTACAAGAGTATTGTACGCTATGCACGCCTGTATTGCAAGGAATAACTTGTTAATTTTCTTGCGGCCCGCCTGGTAAATTCCGGCGCGGCTCACCGTTTTCATCCAGGCCGCGGGCCGTCAGCCCTGCCCCGACAGCCTGTTTGAGCAGCGCCGCCAGCACGGCCAGCGTCGGCACGCCCAGCACCATGCCCGGGATGCCGAACCACGCTCCGCCCACCACGATGGCCAACAGCACGCCCAGCCCCGGCAGGCCGGTGGCCCCGCCCAGAATGCGCGGCGCAATAAAGTTGCCGTCCACCTGCTGGACCACAAAAATAATGATGGCAAATTCTGCCGCCTTCCAGGGCAATTCCAGCAGCAGGATGATGAGCCCCGGCACCGCACCGAGGAACGGCCCCAGCACCGGGACAATGTTTGTCACGCCGACCAGCACGGCCAGCAGCGGCGCGTATTCCAGCCCGAAGATCGACATCAGCGCAAATGTTTCCCCGCCCACGAGCAGGGCGTCCACCAGCTGCCCGCCGATGTAGCCGCTGAAAATTTTGTTGGCAAGACGGCAGATTTCCAGCACACTGCCCGCGGCACGCGGCGGCAGCGCCGCGTGCAGACACGCCCGGGCCGCGCGGAGCAGCGCCTCCTTGCCGGAGAGCAGGTAGATGCTGGCGGCCAGTGCCACCACGGCGTTGCCCGCAGCCCCCGCCGCGCCGGAGACGAAATCCGCCGCCGCACGCGCCGCACTGCGGGACAAACCGCCGAACCAATTTTGCAGTGCCGTGCCCACCATCTGCACAAGCTGTTCCGCCGTGGCCGTATCGATGCCGAACGTATTTTGCACCCAGACCAGCAGGCCGCGGATGGTCTCCTCATACGCGCCGAGCCGCCCGGCAAAGGTCGTCACGCTCTGCACGAGCTGCGGGACGATGAGCGCCGCCAGCAGCGCCAGCGCACCGAAAAACAGCGCATAGCTGACGGCCATCGCCCCGCCGCGCCTGCCGCCAAAGAGCTTTTGCGCAAAAAAGCGCGTGGGTATGTCCAGTACATAGGCCAGCAGCAGCCCCCAGCCAAACGGTGCCAGCAGCCCGAGAAACGCCCCGGCCCCGCGCAGCACGCCCGGCAGCCAGTCTGCCGCGGCAAACACCGCCGCGGCGCCCGCCGCCAGCAGCAGCCAGTCCTTCATCGTGTGGGGTGTGCGGTCAAAACAATTTTTCATTGTCGCTCCTCCTGTTTTGTGGTACACTGTTTACAGCGCATACTTTGTTCGCCTTACGTGCTTCTGTTATACCACATTTTTTCAAAAGGTAAAGAGCCGTACGATTGGAAATTACAATAATTTACGGAAAACCGATGCTTTTCGTGAAAATTCTCGACAGTGCCCGCCTGCCTGGCGCGTCGGTGCTGTAGGGGGCGGCGTCCCCCGACGCCCCGCGGAGGGGGCAAGACCCCTCCCTGCAAAGCCGCTCGAAAACGGGCTGCAATCCTTTGAGCAACACCGCATAATTCCCGCCTTACGGCTTAAGCACCGCTCCGGCGGCTGCGGC
>ERZ773155.42-NODE-42-length-89516-cov-18.280100_pt1 | contig 89516 bp, 66 predicted proteins | sample MGYA00511262_ERZ773155 | MGnify/ENA primary metagenome ERZ773155 (study PRJEB29015, sample SAMEA2737828) | human gut metagenome | biome: human gut; feature: human-associated habitat; material: faeces | place: China | collected 2012 ... | reverse complement strand
AGAGGGCATTTTCATTAGCAAAATAGCGAAAATCCTGCTAATTTTTATTAGCAAGCCGTACACCTGAAAGGCGGACGACATTAGTCCTAATTTCCATTAGCTGACGGAGAATTTGCTAATGAAAATCTGTGAATTTCACGATTTTTCTCTTTTCCCGTAAAAATGAAAAAACGCCGGAAGCCCTTGATTTTACCGGCTTTTCCGAAATTTTAGTGTTAATCATTTCTCTTATGAAATCTGCTGATTTTACGCCGTTTTTTCCTTTCATTTTATCAAAGTATTAGCAAATGCAAAGATTTTTGGGGGACATCATTCAGTTAATATGATACTCGTTATGAGTGCTGATTCGCAGTTAAGTTCTTTCGTTCTCTTTAAGTTGTTTATCAGAAGGCAGATATTATTTTACCGAAACATTCAACTTACGCAAATCCGTAGAAACAAGCTTGATTTCAGGCTCAAATTTTACATTACCCTTATTATTTACAACAACATCAACATTTTCGTTATCGCAATTTACATCAAACTCTAATTTTACGCAGTTGTTTTTTAAGTATTCAAAGGACTCGCCGTCATCATTAAAATAACGGGCTGTAAATTTGCCGTTTTTAACAGGATAAACGGTAAAAACGACTTTTTCTGCGGATTTGTATGAGCACTCGCCCTCATCAACGGGAAAAACAGAGCCGGAACGAATAAAATAAGGCACAGGCTTATCTGACGGCAAATCGACCTTTACCGTGCTTCCGCCGCAATAAAGCTTTTCTGTTTCATTCAGATACCAATCGTCGCCCTTTGGCAGGTAAACATCTGCCTGAGTTACACCCTCGTCAAGCACGCAGGCTGCCAAAACATCTCTGCCAAGCATAAACGCATCGGTATTTACGTCAATATTTTCATCATTGTAATAAATATAAGGCGGAGCTTGCACGGGAACATCATTTTCCACGCTGTTATAAGCACAATTATATAAATAAGGTATCAGGCTTTTGCGTTGCCTTAAAATCGCCTTTGCGCCGCACAAGCCGCTTTCATAGCTCCACGGCATAGTGGCAGAGCCGTCGCCGTTCCAAGAATGAATTGTAAAGCGTGGCTCAAAAACGCCGTGCTGCATCCATCTTAAAAGCAATTCTTCACAAGGCATTTCGCCTGAAAAGCCTCCCAAATCGTGACCGTAAAAATAAAAGCCTGAAAGGGACATTGTCATTCCCACATAATGGCAAAAACGCAAATCGTGAAACGAAGTAAAATTATCGCCGGACCAGGTTTGCGCCAAGCGTCTTACACCGCTGTTTCCGCTTCTCGTAGATAAAAACGGACGCTTATTGGGATATTTTTTCATTTGCGCCTTGTATGAAGATAATACCATTAAATAAGTTAATATCGGACGAATTCTGCACGCAGAAGCTTTTTCGCCAAAGCCTGCGGCAACAGCGTCGGTTGCCTTAATATCAAACTCGTTATTATCATTCCATGTAGCATCAATTCCGAAATCAAGCAGCTTTTCGGTTACCTGACTGCCCCAAAAATCGAAGGCGTCGGAATTTGTAAAGTCCAAATAACTGCCCACGCCGTCCCAAAACTGCGTTACATAGGGTGTTCCGTCTGCATTTTTAACAAAAAATCCTTTTTCCGCCAACTCATCATACATTGGATGCGAGGTCAAAAAAGCAGGCTTGATATTCGGAATTAAATGTATTCCTGCATTATTGTAATCGGCAACGAATTTTTCAGGATCGGGGAACTTATCGTAATTCCAATTAAAAACGCAACGCAAATTCCCTATTGAAGTATATCCCGATGAAAGATAAAATCCGCCGCAGCTCAAATCAAGGTTTTTAATTTTATCCAAAAAGCCCTGCATCTGATTTTGTGCGTCAGGCGCATCGGTATATGCCATTGTGCTGCCGCAATAATCGAAGCTCCACTTAGGCGGAAAAGCCTGCTTGCCGCACAAGCGAGCATATTGCTGTAAAACAGAAAGCTTGCTTCCGAAAAAAACATAATAAACCAAGCAATCGTCATCCGTCTTAAAATACTTGAAATGGCAGTAATAATTATTGATTTCCCTGCCCAAATCAACAAAAGAGGTGTCTGTTGTATCGTAATAAATACCGTAAGCACCAACAGAATTTTCGCAAATATAAAACGGAACATGCTTGTACAGAGGATCTGTTTTTTCTGCGTCAAAGCCCATACTGTCCGCCGTTTCAACACGGTAAACCTGACCTGCTTTATTTATCGGGCCGCTTTTGTCGCCAAGTCCGAAAATATGCTCGTCATCTTCTCTGGTAATATAATGATAAGACCCATTGCCGAATTCGCCTTCAAAATTATAGGCAAGCGGCGCTCTGTCTCCAAACAAAAGCTTTGACTCTTTACTGTAAGACAAAATAAAATTATTCAAATCGAGGTCAACGGTAACGCCGCAATCAAGAACAAATTTCTCTTTATTTTCAAATTTTTCAACAACAGGCGCAACACAGTCAAATCCGTCCACGGATAATCTGCTTCTGCCGAGAAAGGATAGGTTATTATTCGGATTTACGGTAAAGGTCGGCAGCATTTCGGCGTTATCGTTAAAAACAGCCACACGCAAAGCACTGCCACTTATGAAATCAATGTTGATATTAACGTTATCGCACTTATATTCACGGTGCGTTTCGTTTTCGTTTGTAAGCTTAAAAATATGATTAAATCTCATTATATTGATGCTCCGCCAATAAATGTGTTTTTCAAAATCTGTGGGGTATTCCAATGTGCCGGCCTTGTGTTTTCACAAAAAGTCATAACCTTAGCCGTGCCGGGCTTCCACACCGGTATTTCATTGCAATTGGGATTTCCGTTTTTTGCAAAAGCAATAAAAGATTTTGCAAGCTGATTTGAAATTTCATAATCAACAGCCTCAAAAGGCCGCCAATTTTTATCAAGAGTTGAAAAAGCATAAAGCAAATCGCTTGAATGCCAAGCACCTTTTTCATCGCCCGGCAAGCTGCGTGCAAAATAATAAATATAGCAATCGCTGTTTTTATCACAGGAAACCCATTTTTTATCGATAGCCTGCAAAACGGCAGGCACCATATCATTTTTTGTAACACCTATAATTTTAGGCATTTGAGGAATTGTTCTTTTGTTAAAATTTGACTGTGTAATTATTTTTCCGTCGCAAACCGGCAAGGTGTAAAGCATACTTTTAAGCTTATCCTCCTTGCATGCCTTATCCCAAGCACGATAAAGCACCTCTTTATCCGCTTTTTTCAACTCGGCTATACTTTTAACCCCTGCATTTTCAACAATCTTATCCCAAAAAGCTCTTGTTTTTTCAGGGGTCAGGGGTTTTGCGAGGAAACGCTGTAAACCGCCGCCGCTCATCATTATCGCTCCGGAAAACCAACCTTTGCAAAGCGGATTTGAAAGATGAATGTCAACGCTCATAGCCCCTGCGCTTTGACCTGAAAGCACAATATTATTCGGGTTTCCGCCGAAAGCTTCAATATTTTCCCTAACCCATTTAATTGCGGCATATTGGTCAAAAAGTCCGAAATTACCGCAAACTCCGTTTTCATCGGTTAAATCAGGGTGTGAGCAAAAGCCGAAGGCATTAAGCCTGTAATTCATCGCAACGAAAATCACGCCGTTTTTTGCAAAATTTTCGCCGTTGATATGTGCCTCGTTTGAGCTTCCGCCTGTAAAGCTGCCGCCGTGAATAAAAATTAAAACAGGACAGTTTTTAGCCTCTTTAGGCACATATATATTCAAAAATTGGCAATCCTCGCTGTATGTAAACGCCAAACCGTCTCTGAATTCATAATGATAAAAAGGGTTAACTGTTGCATCATCATCAAACCCACGGTGCTGATATGAGCACTCCTTAAAGTAAGTTGCATCAAAAACACCCTGCCACTTTTCAATCACCTGAGGATATTCCCAACGCTTGGCATTTGCGTACTTTATGCCCCTGAATTCAAAGCAGTTTTCGCCGTCTATGCCTTGAATTTTTCCGCATTTTGTTTGCAATTCGACTGTTTTCATAAAATTATGCCCCTAAGTATATCAATCGTTTTTATTGCCGTAAAGCTGCTTGTGCAAATTTTCGATTTCCGATTTGCCCAGCTTGTAGCAAAAAGTCGTCAAAATAAACATAAGCAAAAGAATAACCGACGGCACTATTGTTGCCGCATCAAACATTTTCGTTAAAACCTGCTGCGATTGTACGGCTTGCGTGCCTTTGTAGCCGATAGCCCCAAGCACTGCCGGAACGCCTGCACCTGCGGCTGTTTGACCTAATTTGCGTACAAAAGAATAAATACTGTAGGTTGTGCCCTCTTCACGCCTGCCCGATAAAAGCTCCTGATAATCCGTAACGTCCATAACAAGCGCCCAAACCTCAAGCACAAGGAAGGTTTGACCTGCACCCGAAAGGAACACGAGTCCGAGGAAAACATAAGGATTGTGAGCAAACGGGGTAAAACGCAAAAGGAACATCAATGCGCTGATAACAAAGGCAAAGCCCAAGCCTGCGCCGCAAATTTCCTTTTTGCCGAATTTTCTGATAAGCTTACCCATAAACGGTAAAAACAACGCCATAGGCAAATAGGTGCATATGGTAACAATGCTGTAAAGACCCGGCTTCTCAAAGTAATTTTTGAAAAGATAATTATAAAACGTTTGTGTGTACATTTGAAAACAGATAAGAAACATAGATATAAAGCAAAGCACAACAAACGGCTTGTTTTTAGCAAGGACTTTAACGGTTTTCAGCAAATTATAATCGCTTGTTTTTTGAGTCGGCGGAAGCTGAATTCGCTCTTTTGTCAATCTAAAGTGGATAATAAAAAGAACGATCGTTAAAACCGAAATTGCACCTACGCACAATGAAAGCTTGTTCCCGTCAAGCACCTTTGATGAACTGCCGTCGGCATTGATTACAGTCGTGAAAACAACAAGCGGCATAAGAATTTGCGCCGGCAAGCCGCCGATTCCCGCACCGACAGAGCGCCACATTGAAAGAGATGAGCGTTCAACCTCGTCATCCGTAATGGCACTTGCCAATGAGCCGTAAGGGATATTGACGCCGGTATACATCATTCCGTAGAAAATATATGTTATGTAAGCATAGATTAAGTATTGGCCGTTTGACAATCCGGGGATTTTGCAAAACATCAAAAACGCACCTACGGCAAGCGGAAAAGAAGCCCCTAAAATATAGGGTCTGAATCTGCCGTGCTTTGTCGGCTTTCTTGAGTCTATAAACGAACCCCACATAGGGTCATTTACAGCGTCCCAAATTCTGGCAACAAGCATTAAGATTGTTATGCTTGCGGCTGAAATGCCCAAAATATCGGTATAAAACATTGTTAAATACGAAGAAACAAGACTGAACGAGAGTATTCCGCCCATATCGCCCAAAGCATAACCAAGCTTATCCTTAAATTTAATTCCGTGCGTTTCCATAAATAATCCCCTAACAAATTGTTGAAATTAGACAATAATATTATACATCGCTCGTTTTTATTGTCAATAATTACAAATAAATTAGTTGACCGATTATGAAAATTTGTGATTTTCCGTTTTTGCTGTTCTTCGTAAAAATGAAAAAACGCCGGAAGCCCTTGATTTTACCGGGCCTTCCGACGGAGTTTTTGGCGTCCCAGAGAGGAGTCGAACCTCCGACCTACCGCTTAGGAGGCGGTCGCTCTATCCAACTGAGCTACTGAGACATATTCTGTTTTCGTTTCCGTCATATTATAGCCCAAAGAAATATTCTTGTCAACAAAAATCATAAAAGGCAGCAGGGCGTTTGAATTATCTTGCAGATTTAAATGGCACCGTTTTAGGGCATTTTGCGCAACGGCTGCAAAGTGTGCGCTGCTTAAAAACGGGCGGCGGGGCAGGGGGGAGCGGTGCGTGGCAACAGTTGCATATTTTGTCTGCATATATAATGTTATATATATTATATTTAATAATATTATTATATCTATTATATATGCAATAAATCCCAAAAGGACAGGCTTAGAATGTTACAAAAGCTGTTCCTATATATGGTATGGAATTTTCAAAAATCTAAAAAAACACACAATATATTGTTGAAATGGCGGTTGAAAAATCAAAAGGTTACAATTTCGTAAAAATCTTCTAAGGCATTTCTGGAAATTTGAACAAAAAAACGCTTTCGTGCGTTAAATCGCGAAAAAGAAAATACACAAGATATTGTTTTACAAAGCAGTTACAAATTGTAACTTTTTTGTTTCCTTGTGCAATGTGCACAAAAAACTTATTTTTTTCGCCTTGACACCTTGTGCGAAAATAACTATAATGCCAAGTGCTTGAGAAATACTAAAGGCAGAGCCGTGCGAAAGCTTGTGCTTCAATCGGTTCTGAAGGCAGAATAAATGCTTCTGCCGGCAGGCTTAAACGGCGGTTTTGTGCCGTGCAGGCTTGCTGAATTTCGGCACAGCCAATATTATGGCTCAAGTGCATAACAAAGGAGATTAAGATGATTAACGAATCACATGCGGCCTCCGTAAAGCATATTTCAAGATTTATGGCGGCAGCGGTAATCGCATTTTTGCTTATCATTTGCGTGTTTGCCACAAGCGCATTCGCAGGCATGGCAAGCGAATATAATGTTGTTATTGATGATAACGGCAAGCAATATACGGTTACAACAAACGAAACGGAACCAACCGAAATCCTTAATGAGGCAAATATAGCTCTTGGTTCTAATGATAGGCTTGATATTGCAGGCTTTGAGGCAGGCAACGGCGGCACTATCGTTATAGACAGATTAAATACCGTTAACATTAAGTTTAACGAATCCATCAAGGCATATGATGTTTATGCCGACACGGTGGGCGAGGCTTTTGCAGAGCTGAAAATAAATGTTTCGGGCTGCAAGCTCAATTATGATGTTAATGATGCTGTTGAAAACGGCATGGTAATCACAGTGGAGGCTCCGCTTGCGGTTGCTGTGATTGCAGATGGCAACACTTATAATTTAAACACGTCAGGCGGAACGGTTGCAGATGTAATTTCTCTTGCAGGCATCACACTCGGCGATGCCGATTATTGCGAACCGTCTGTTGGCACGGCTGTTGAAAACGGCATGGAGATCACTGTTTACAGAACTGTTGTAAAAACAGAAACAGTAAGCGAAGATATTAAGTATTCAACCCAAACAAAGGAAGACGCCTCTATGACCGTGGGCGAAACAAAGGTTGAAACCGCCGGCGAAAACGGCGAAAAAAAGGTAACCTATCAGGTAACCTATGTAAACGGCGAAGAAACCTCAAGAGTGCAGCTCACTTCCGTAACGGTTAAGGAGCCTGTAACAGAGGTTAAATATGTTGGCACTGCTGCCGCAGGCTTTGAGCCAAACGGCGTGCAGTCTAAAAACGGCTTTTCCGTTGGCCAAACAATCAGCGGTAAATACACTCATTATTGCCCGTGCGCAAAATGCTGCGGCAAAAGCACAGGCAACACAGCATCCGGAAAAAAGGTTTATGTTGGCATGCCGGAGCCGTATTATGTTGCCTGCAACTGGCTTCCGCTCGGCTCTGTTATTGATGTAGACGGCCAAACCTACACGGTTGTGGACAGAGGCGGCAGCGGCCTTTCAAAAACGGGCAGAATAGATATTTACACACCGGGCGGCCACGCAGCTGCACTCAGCGCCGGCACAGGCAGGTGCACAATCACCGTTTTGCGCCTCGGTTGGTAATTTAATTTAATGTTTTCAAGCTTAAAGCGGCACAGGATGGAAAATCCATTCTGTGCCGCTTTTGTTTTGCTCGCAAAGCGAAATGTGCCGCAGGATGGTGCCTTGCGGTGCATTCTGCTTTGGCATTATATTATTTTGCTGTTGCTTTGTGCAGTCTGCCGCTTAGCAGGCTGTGCGATTTAAGCAAACTTATTTAATCCAACCTTTTTTAAACATCAAATGCGCTGCAAGCAGCGAAACGATAACCCCAACGGGAATAAGCACTCCAACAGCCAAATCGCCCTTAAACAGAAGCATAAGGCATATAACGGCAATCGGCACAATGCTGATTTTAAAGTGCTTTGCCATATAAGACATTCCGAGAGCGCCGAAAAGCGCCGGCACCACCTGCCTGAATGCAGGCGCAAGCACGGAATCCGGCGCAGTTATGCGTGGCAAAAACGGAGCAAAGGCAATAACGCCTATTGCAATAATAAAGGTTGTAACTATTGATGATGCCGCAACTGCAATTGTGGAAAGGATTTCGCCTTCATCGCTGTTTGGGTTAACTCCTGCACTGTCCATTGCGGAAAGGGCGCAGGGCAGTTTTAAATTGTTTATATTGCCTGTAACAAAGGCAATATATGTTGCACCGGAGCCAAGCATCGGCGAATAGGTGCAAACCTCTATAACCGCCGTTGGATAAAACAGCAGCGCAATCGGTGCAAGGCCTTTAAGCACAACGGATGCCTGCGGAAATGCATTAAGCTTTAATGAAATTGCCACGGGAATCATTAAAAACGCAAACAGCGCCGTTATTATCCAAAAGCGGCCGATTATGTGGGTGCGTTCATTATAACTGTTCATATCAGCCCCTCCATTCAAGCAATGCAATGTTGCCCGGTAAAACAAGGCTTAAAACCGTTACCACGGCAAGCGAAATAAACATGCTCAGCGGCATTGCCAGCGGCTCAAGCCAAGTTATGTTTTTCTTCTTTTGCAGCTTCATAAAGCCAATCATGCACAGCATGGAAACGGCAAGCGCAGTAACACTCATAACTCCTGCACCGTCTCCAAGCTGATCCGGCTCGCCGCTACCGAGCACGGCTCTGCCGATGAATGCGCTGATCAAACCGATAAATGCAGCGGCGCTCATTGTGTTTGCCCATGCGGCATTTTTGCTTGCAACTCCGCCAACCTTTTTTTGAATGAATTTAAGCATAAACGGAATTAACACCAGCGGCATAACGGAGCCGAGAGTCATAACCCATGCAATGGTTGAAAATTGCATCGGGTCCGTAACCTCTTGTGAGAGGCCGCCGATTTGCCCAAGGGCATTTAAAGCGCTTTCGGCGGCAGGCACTTCATATGTTATTGCGCCTATAACCGTAAGCCTTATCCACGGCAGCACAAGGCCGAGCGCACCGGAAAGTGTTATAATCGTTGCCAAAATAGAAATTGATGGGGCAATCGAAAACAGCGAGCTTGAAACGATTGTGTTTTTCATGGTTTTTTCGGATATGCCTATTTTTTTGCCTTGTTTATAAGCACGCACAAGAAAAAATACGGATTGTGCCAAAACAAAAGCAACCACGGCGCCGCCGAGTGCATACATAAATGTGCTTTCTTTAAAATCCATTTAATCACCATAGCCTTTCAGGCAACAAATATTTTATTAAAAATCACCTTAAATCCTGCGTTGCCCTAACAGGTGTAAACAGTGTTTTCTGCCTATGCCTTCGGAAAACAGCAAGAGCAATATAATTCGGGCAGCAAAAGTTTTTGCGTTATTTTTCCTCGGCTGTCATTGCTCTTATATAGCGCTTGAAAAAGCTTATTCCTTCGCCAAGCTGCTCAATCGGGCATCTTTCGTTTGTTGAATGTGTGGTAAGCAAAAGCTCTGTGGGCACGGTAAACGGCGCAAAGCGATAAATGTTTTCGCAAATCGGCTCATAGTGGTAAGCGTCCGTGCCGCCCATAACAAGAAACGGGGTTACTATTGCCGTTGGGTTTGTTGCCTCAACGATTTCTTTTATTGTTTTGAATGATTTGGTATCCGTGGGTGAAATAAGAGAAGGCTCTTTGCCCTTTAACAGCTCTATTTCAATATTGTTGTTTTTAATTGCTTTTCTTATGTGCTCCTCGGTGGAAGCAATTGTTTCGCCCGGCATAATGCGGCAGTTAACCGTTACGCTTGCGCTTTGCGGCAGCACATTTGCGGCAGGGCTGCCGCTGCTCATTGTAACGCCCATTGTGGTGTGCACCATTGATGCTGCCGGCGGAATTTGCAGCATTGCTATTTTAACAAGCGGCTGCAAAAGCTTGTAATTGCACATAACAAATCTGCCCGGATATGTGCAGTGCCTGCCAACCTCCATAAACATTTTATTTAAGTAATCGGGAATTTCGCCCTTGAATTGATTTTTTTCAAGGCGAACAACGGCTTTGGATATTTCGCCTATTGCCGTGTGCTTCGGCGGCTGCGATGAATGGCCGCCTTTTGCTTTGATTGAAAGCCTGAAATCGGCATATCCTTTTTCGGCAACGCCTATTCCCGCTAATTTGCCGTTTAAAATGCCTTTTACCTCCGCGGGCAACATTGCTCCGCCTTCATCTATAATGCTGTCTAATTCAATTCCACGGGCTCTCAGCGTTTCCATAAGGTCGTTTGCGCCGGAAGTGGCAGATGCAACTATTTCCTCGTTGTGGCCAAAGCAAAGATAAACGGTGCGTGCGGGCACAAATCCCTCTTCAAGCAAGGTTTCAATGCTTTCCATAAGGCAGATAAGATGATTTTTCATGTCAAGTGCGCCTCTGCCCCAAACAAAGGTGCCGTCAATATATCCTTCAAACGGCGGATGCTCCCAATCCTGCTCTGTGCCCTCTGAAATCGGCACAACATCCATGTGCGATAAAAATGCAATCGGCTTCAGGCTTTCATCCGTTCCCTGCCATTTATAAAGCAGGCTTGCCGTGCTCACATTTTCACGGCTCAGTGTTTTTGCTATCAGTGGAAAAGCTTCTGCCAAGAAAGCGTGAAATTTTTCAAATTCGTTCCAGTCCACCTTGCTGTAGTCGTCGCTTGAAACGGTTTTGATTTGAATTGCCTGCGAAAGATGCTTGGCGGCTCTTTCAACATCAACATTCTCCGGCGGCAACTGAGCTGCGCTTTTTTTCTCTGCCTTAAAAGCGGCTGCCTTAACAGCCGTTGCCGCAAGGCCTGCACCTATTGCGGCGGGAATTGCCAATAATGCTTTTTTCATAGTAATCACCATAGCCTTTCAGGCAACAAACAGTTTGTTAAAAATCACCTGATTGCCTGCGTTGCCCGAACAGGCGTAACGATGATTTCAGCCATTCAAAAATTATGCCTCAGGCAAATTTTGAAGGCAATATAATGTAATTAGTTTGATTTTTCACACTGTTACCTCAAAACCGATTTTTCTTTGTGCGGCAATATTCGGCACCGCTCTGTGCACAGCAAATAAAATCGGCATAATAGAAAATATTGTGCGTACAATAGCATTATACACCCGTGCAGTCAATGTTGTAAAGAAAAAATATATTTTGTGCGGTTTCGGTTTTGCAGCGCACGGCAAAAGCAAACACACAATCTGCAAAAAAGAAAAGGCTGCAAATCACTTTGCAGCCCGTGCGTTATTCAAATGCTTCTTTGTTTTTCATAACGAAGTTTCTTATATAAATATCATAACCCGAGGCGATACCGCCGATGAGTCCGCCCAAAATAATATTAACAACAAGGAAAATGATATTTGTTGTGCCTTGCTTTTCATAATACTCATATATTCCGGCAGGCATATCGGCAAGGGTTTTGCTGTGTTTGATTCGCTGAATTCCCGTGTAAATATTCCGGCAATCAACAATAACCGGCGTGTAATAAGTAAATAAACCGCCAATGATTTGAAGAGCGGCAATAACAAACCAAATAATTGCAGCCGATTTTTTCATATATAATCAAAATATTATGTTTGCTTGCTTTGAGATTATTGCCTGAAGCAATTGCCGAATAATGCAGAATAACTTTTGGCAAAGAGCATTGCAGGCAAAGAAAAAGAGCACCTCCGAAGAGGTGCTCTTAATTTTTTAAGCTTTTGCTTTATTCAATTTGAATTAAGCAAGAGTTTGAAGAAGTCCGCAAAGATCGGAAATAACCTTATCTGTGTCGCCGGAAAGCATTCCGAGAACAGTGTCAACCACATCGGAGATGTTGCTGCTTGCGCCGCCGATAAGTCCGCCGATAAGGTTGCTGATTATGCTGTAGTTATCCTTGTAGTTTACTGTGTTGATAAGGTAACGAAGGAATGCAATAAGAACTTCGCTTGGATCAGCCTTAACATAAATTCTCTTGCCCGTGGTGGAAGCCTGAGAAGCTTCGTCAACGATGAATTCACCGTGGGAAGCAAGCTGAAGCCAATCAATAGGCATAAGCTCTATGCCAAGCGGAGAACCGCCGATCTTGATTAAGCCAAGAATCTTATTAAGAAGGCCAACGATGTTTTCAGAGCCGATGAGCGGCTTGAGTGAAGCAGAAAGATCATAAATATTAAACTTATAATCGCTGCCTACAAGGCCGTAGCCCGAAAGAAGCTTCTGAATATTGAGGCCGGCAGCCACAAGAATGTTGTTAACATTCGCAATTGGCTTAAGCGCATCAAGAAGAGCTCTGATCGGAGTTGTAAGGTTTTCGATAACCTGAAGCAATCCGTCGTTTGCGAAGAAGAGTGAAAGGTTCGGAAGCATGCTCATAAGAGTTTGAACAGGAGCATTGAGGATATCCTCAACCTTGTCAAGAAGCGGGTTAAGAATGTCAAGAAGAATAGCATCGTATTCCTTGCTCATATCCTGTCTATACTGATACTGAGTCTTAATGTTGTAAAGACCGAATGCCTCCATGATCGGAACGATTGTGGAAGTATATCCGTCCGAACCCGGAAGATAGATAAGATTGAAGAGGCCAAGTGAGCCGTCGTTAAGAAGCACATCAAGCACGCCGTAAATCGGGCGAAGTGCTGCGCAAAGAGCATGCAAGAAGCTGTCTCTGTCTGTTACACCCCAAGAAAGCTTATCAGCCTTAACATTTGCCCAAGAGCCTGCGCTCTTAATTGTTTTGGCTGCTGCTTCAAAGCTTTGGCCGTATGTCTTATCTGTAAGAAGTGAAGCAACATTGTCTGTTGAGAAATCAATGCCTGTTTGTGCAAGAAGATCGGTAAGGCTCATATTGCCAACCTTAACCTTTTCAACTGCGCCGTAAAGGCCTGTTGCCAAAGAACTGATGATGTTGTCTTTGTAAACATTAGCTGTTACAAGGCTTGAAAGTCCGCCGGGAACAAGGCCGCCAACAAGGCCGTCAAGCATCGGGCCGATAACGGTTAAGAAATCAACATCAACCGTTGAAGGATATTCAAACGGATATTCCTTGTATTTGAAGTTTGAATAATCAAAGAATGTGTCTGTTGGCTGAGCAAGAAGGAAGTAGAAAACTGCAAGAACAATATCGTCTCTGTTAGCTGTTGCAATTGTTGCAAATACGCTGTCAAGGATACCGCTTATTGTTGCATTTTTCTTGATTGCATCAATGCCGCCAAGAAGCTTGTTGATGGCAGAAGCGTTGTTGATAAGCACATTTTCGATGTAGCGAAGCAATGTAACAAGCACCTGGCCTTGGTTGGCTGTGATTTGCTTTGTTGTGCCTGCTGCGCCGTAAACTGTGTTAAGATCGCCAAGGCTTGCAAGGAATGCAAAATCAATCTTGCTGATCTTGATGTTGAGATTGTTGCTCTTAAGAACAGCATTGATAATGTCTGCAAGGTAATCCTGAATGTTGCAGTTTGCAAGGTTGCCGATTCTTAAATCAAGGCCGCTGAGGTTTGCACCGATGAGGCCGCCGATAAGATCGGGAAGTGACTTGCCTGCAATTGCAGAAATGATTGTGTCTACGCTTACACCGTTCTTTTCAAGCACCTTAACGATGTCTGTAACGGGTGAAAGCAAGTTATCAAGGAATTGGCCGAGGCCGTTATTGTCGATAAAGTAAGCAAGGTTCGGAAGAACAGCCGTAAGAGTGTCAAACGGTTTGTCTGCAACTTTGTTTACGAAACCGATGATTGGATTAAGAATGTTGATAAGGAGGTTATCCTTAGCCTTCTTATAATCGTTGAGATACTGAGCAGGAGTCTTAATGTTATCGCACATAAGAGCTTCAAGAAGGGGAACGATTGCGCTTTCGTAGCCGTTGCCGCCCTTAATGCCAAGCTCTTTAAGCTGAGCGATTATGTCATTAAGATTAACCTTAATGGTGTTTGTTTGTGCATCTGTTGCAGCGGTGTTATATGTCTCAACATTAAGAATGTTGTTGTTGAGAGAAATTTTAATTCTAACGTCGCCGGAATAAGTTGTTGTGTTGATTTCAAGCTTATCAAGAACAGACTGAAGAAGCTCGCCGATGTTAACATCGCCGCCTGCAAGAAGAGCTGCAACAATGTCGTTTACAGGTCTGCAAAGAGCTGCAAGTGCATTAACGAAGCCCTGCTGTGCAGAAGAAGAGCCGTCTGTGAAGCCCCAGTTAACTGATTTAACATCGCTCCACTTAGCGCAGCCCTTAAGTGTGTTGGCTGCAGATGTGTAAGTTGCGCCGTAGCTTGCATCTGTAAGATATTCTGCAAGGTCGGCAGGGGAGATAAGATCAACGCTCTTTTCGATTGCGCCGTAAACGCCTGTTGCAATGCTTGTGATAAGAGCATTTGTGAAGAGATTGTCGTTGATGATATCATTGAGTCCGTTTGCATCAAGAACGCCGAAGCTCTTGAGAAGCGGGAAGAGGTTTTTAACAAGATCGTCAAGGCTGCTTACTGCGTTGTTGGCATCTGTTGCTGTGATTCCCTTGGGATAAGAGAATGTGTTGCTTGCCTGAGCAGCGTAGTTAGTGAAGGTCCAAACGATTTCCTTAGGATTCTGTGTTGATGCGATAACCTCTTTGATGATTGTGAGAAGCTTGCTCGGAGAGAGCTTAGAAATCATATCAACAAGTCCGGGATACTTGCCGTTGAGCAATGAACTGAGAAGTGAGCTGTTTGTGATAACGCTTACGCCTACAGTGTAAACAAGAAGCAGAAGCTCTGCATTTGATGTGTTGCCAACAAGAGCAAGCAATGAGTTAAGATCAAGGTCAATTGCATCCTTGCCTACAGCGGTAAGAATAGCATTGATTGTGTTAACAAAGTAATTGTCTTCTTTAAGAATGTTGGTGTTAACAAAATCATTAACAAGTGTTGCATAGCCGGAAACTGTTTCGCCGAGTGACGGTGAAAGCGTTGAAACTATTGAAGCAGCACCGTTGATTTCGTTTGTAATCGGAGCAACCGCTGCCTTAACCGTTACGCCGAACTTATCGTCTGTAAAGTTAATAGCAAGGCCTCTGATTAAGCCGAGAAGTGAAGAAGCGGGAGCCTCAAGCACTTTGTTTAAAATCTTGGAAACAACATCAATAACTGCAAATGTTGCATCTTTACCGTTTGCATTGGCTGAAAGAGTTCTTGTGTAAGAAACTTCAAGATTGCCGCAAACATCCGAAAGAATCGGGCTTAATACATCGTTGTAGTAGCCTGTTGCACAAAGAACTGTGCCTAATACTGCCGGAATAACACCGAGTGAGTCAATAAGATCTTTAAAGAAGGTGTTCTTATCGCCTGCAACAAGGTTTTTGTAGCCAAGGTCTTTTGCATAACCGGTTGCCGAAAGATCGGTCCAGCTCTGCTCTTTCATGATCTTGCTGTTGATTGAATCAGAGCGAACAGCAATGGCGCTTGGGGAAATAATGCCCTTGATTGCGCTGTTTACAAGCTTATTGGTGTCGCCCTTAACATTGAGCTGGCTGTCAATAATTGTTTCGGCAAGAACATAGGTTTGTGTAACAAGGTTTGAAAGGTTTTCTTTGCAGTAAACCTTCTTGGTATCAACCGAACCGTTGCCTGTTGCAACATTTCCTTCGTTGATTGTTTTAACATACTGCATAACAAGATCAAGGATATCGTTTGCAGTGTCAACACCAAAGTGATTAACAAGGAATGTTACTGCGGCGGAAAGGATACCGTCTGCCTTATCTGCGGTGAAACCGTCAATATATGTGTTAGAAAGGAGAGTTGAAAGAAGTTCGTCAACTGCATCTAATAATTCGTCCGCAGCTTTAACATTTTCGCTGTCGGAAACAATGTTTGAATATTCTTTTGTAATTTTGTTGATATCAATTGAATCAAGAACATCATTTGCCGCTGCCTGAGCAACAAAGTCGTTTCCGAGTGATGCAAGTGAAACCGTATTTCCGTCTGTTGTGCCCTTATTTGCTTTAACAACGCTCATAATGAATGTTACAAGCGGCTCAACATTGCAAAGAAGGAAGTAAGCGGAAAGTGTGCTGATGCCAACATAGCCGTTTGGCTGAGGCTCAAATGTGAATGAATCCTTGTGCTCTCTGTTCATAAGGAAGAAGCCGTTGAGCGCATCGGTAAGAATACTTGTTTCGCCGAAGAGGTCAAGAGCCTGAAGAAGAGAAGCAACAACAGGAAGCTTGGTTGTGATTGTGTTGTTTGTTGAAACAACATCGTTTAAGAAATCGGTAAGTGCGTTAAACCAGTTGTTAACGAACATATCAACAAATGTTTTAAGCACTTCAGATGCAGGTGAATTGTTTTTGCAAAGATCTTTGAATTCTTTTGCGGAAACATTGTATTTGCAACCGTTTGCATCTGTTTTAAATTCGCCGAAGCTCCAATCGCTCGGAACATCGAATTGAGCAAGGAATGATTCGCCAATGTTGCTGATGATGCTTGGAAGAGCAACAAGCACATTGTTTAATCCTCTGAATACTATTTGCTTTGTGCCGTCTTGGCCAACAATATATTTGCCAACATCGTTGCCGTGCTCTGCAACATAATTGTCAACATTTTCAACGGCAAGGTTCATAACGGAAGCAAGAAGCTCTTTAAGCATGGCATCCTTGCCGTTTGTAAGGTCTGAAGCGGAAGCGGCCGCAAGAGCCTTATCAACGGCATAAATGTTAAGAATAACGGGAACATGGTTAAGCTCTTTACCGTCATTATCATACTTAGTGCCGAAAGCGCCTGTTGAAGGTGTGTTGTAAATATATTTGTTCGGGTTTGTTGTGTCTACATTATAATAGGTATAGGTGTAGCTGTTATCGCCGTTGAGCCAGTGGAGCAATGTGGGAAGAACTTCATTAAGGTTCCAGCCGATTTTGCCGATGCCCACGGTGCTGCCCGTTGACTGAGAAAGATTTTTCTCGTTAAGCAGGTTTGCAACAATGCCGTTGACCTGGCCGTAATACATATCTGCTTCGTCGGGACCGTCTTGGTTAAAGAGAAGCGGAACAAGTACATCGTCAAGAACAACGACGATTACGGGAACAAGTTCAAATATGGTCTTAACCGGGTCTTCTGCAAGCTTCTTGTAAATGTCTGTAACTTTTTCAAGAAGTGTATCCAATGTAAGCGAATCGGTAAGGTTTGCAATAATGTCCTTTGCGATTGCATATATGTTGATGTTAACGCCCGGGATGCCTTTTCTTACATAATCAACATAGCCGTTGATGTTGTTGTTAACGATTTCGATTGCAAGTTTGTCTGACGGCTTAACGTCATCCCATTTATATGCTGCCGAAATAGTGGGAACAACAGCTTTTGAAAGTGTAAATTCAGAATAGCCTTTGATGATGTTGGCTGCGTGAGTTCCTGCAACCTTCATGGCATCGCTGATGGTTTCCTCTGCACCGTCCCATCCTGCAATTTCTGCAAGCGGAACACTTGAGAATACTTCGTTTAAGAAATAGAACTTAAGGAAGTTTGAGAATCTGCCGTCTGCCGTAACAGCGGGAACAGAACCAACACCGTTTATAAATTCTTCTTCTGTAATCTTAGCAGCCTGCTCTTTAAGGAAATCTGTTTCCTTTGTTTCTGCGGGCTTTACTATACCTTTTGCGGCAACCAAATCTGCCACTCTGTTTTTAATGGCTGTGAAATCCTCTGCGGTGAATTCGCTTTGGAACATCCACTTTGTTGCTTCGTCTTCCGAAGGTACTGAGCCGAAAACATCAAAAATGTTATCAGACCAAACAAAGCTGGTTTCATAAAGCGCATAGTAGAATGAATCCGTTGCAGCGTCTGCAGGGAATACACCGCCGGTTAAACCTGCAAATACATCATATGTAAGGTCTTTTTGCTTACATACATCATAGAAATATTCGCCCGGCTGAACAGTAAAGGTGGTGATACCGCCGTCGCTTACTGTTATTGCTTCGCCGCTGAGATTTGTTAAAACAGCAGTGAGAGTGGCGTTTTTGCTTCTGATAGGCTGATTGTAATACCAGAATGCAGCCTCGCCGAGTGACGGATTTTCGCTGATAGGAGCATTAACTGCTTTACAAAGTGAAACAACCTTGTTGATGAATGCGGCAACATTTGCATCACTTGAAGCATTGATTTCGCTAAGCTTTTTGCCGCTGAAGCCGTTGCCCTGTGCAACAACATCCTTTGCGTTTGCAAGCGAAGCGGGGATCTTTGTGATTGATCCGCTGAGTCCTGCGTTAAGAGCCTCTGCAAGCTTGCCGGCATCATCTGCCGTGTAGCAGGAAGCACTTAAAAGATAAGGTGCAAAGTAATCAACCTTATTGTTAATTGCAAATTCGTTTTCTTCAAACTGGCTGCCGCCGATTACCTGAGTTCTTACATACTCTTCAACCGTTGCGAAATCTGAGTCAACAGATAATTTTGCAACTGTGAAGGCTTCATCGAAAGCTTTAAGCAAATCAATAAGAACAGCCTTGGTATCTTTGCAGTAGTTCTTTAAATCTTTATCATCTGCTTTTTCATTATCCATGCAGAATTGATAAAGGTTCCAAATGCTCATCGGTGCTGCCGCATCATTAAGGTAAGCATATTGAACATATGCAAACTTTACGGCATCAAGCCTATCTGATTCTGCAACATCGTCTCCGATAATGCCGGCATCAAGAAGAATGTCCTTGATAACCTCATCGGTAACAGTGCTGCTGCCCATGAGCTTGATGAGCGCTGGAGAAAGTTGTGCCAAAAGCTCGTAAATCGGCTTATCTGAAGCACAAACTTCATCTACGTTAACACCGAGACCGGTAAGCTTATCGCCGAGAAGCTTAATGATTTCGGGAGCGTAGGTGTTGATAAGGTTGTTAAGCGATTCGTATGTAATATCAACCGCTTTACCCTCATCGGTAACATAGGTGAAAACATCATCGTTCTTATCGGCTGCGAAAGCACTCATGCCGACTGAGCAAGTTGTTATCACCATTACCACAGCCAAGAGAAGGCTGAGTAATCGTTTGCTCGTTTTCATAATCATCTCTCCTTTTTTATGATTTGGGAACATAAAACATGCCCTCTGTAAGCGCACAGGCAACTGCTCGGGGAAAATTTGTTAATGAATTTGTGAATAAATCATTAACAAACATGCCCGCAGGGCGCAAAATACCCACGCGCACGAACAATACAATATATTTATACCAAATATAAAAGAGGAAGTCAACACCTTTTTTTGAAATCTTTAACAAATTGTGAACAAAAATGAACGGTCATATGTAAATCATCCCCTAAAAAGAAACAAAAAATGGTTTGTCTTTCGTTACGCCTGCATAAAAAAAGCCGAAAAAACGGACTGCTTCAAGTCAAGCAAACAGCCTTTTTTGAATTGTTGAATTTTGAAAAAAATTGCAAAAAAATATACAATATGTTGTTGTGTAAAGGGCTTCACATTTACGAAAACTACCCTCTGTAAAGGGTTACGAAGTTGTTACAAAGTAAACTTTCTGTAAGAAATGTATGAACAAATTGTAAATTTTTCAGTGTTTATTTTGCACAAATTGCCGTTTGCAATTTCGTCAAAAACGCCGAAAAAGCCGTTTCACCTTTGTTAATATTGACTTTTGTTTTGCCTTGTGTTTTAATATTTAATGAATGGAGTAGTATTCGCTTTTGTAAATATCTGTTCGCATTGAGGCGTTGCAACGCACGCTTCCGCTCTGAGTGGATTGCCCATGGGTCAGAGAGTCGGTGTGTGAACATTTTATGAATGAAACTTCATTGCGTTTAAAAATTTTCACGGAGGTAAAAATTGTGAAAACAAAATTTGGCAAGAAATTGCTTGCTTTGTTTCTTGCAGCAGTAATGGCGCTCACCGCATTTTCAGGCGCATTTTCTGCTTTCGCAGCCTCTTCCGACCCCAAATATCATGATGAAGCGCTTAAAGCCAATGCTTTGGCTTGGGTTGAGCTTAACGACGAGCAAACCTGTGCAGCTCTTCTTGATTATTTGGACGACATCCTCTATGATCTTAAATTACCGGTTTCATTAAGTGGTAACTACGTTGTAGTTTCCGTTAATTTGAACGGTACTCTTGACAGTGTCAGCGGTCTTCTTGATATAGTTGATCAGCTGAAGCCAACTGTTGATCAGGCAAACGGCTTGGGTAAGGATCTTAAAAACATTACTCTCAGCCCTCTTGCAGGATTGTCTTACACTAAGGTAGACGGCGGCTATCCGGCTTGCGGCAAGGACTACAGAGCTAATAACTCTGCAAAGAGCATTGTTAAAGCCATTTTGAATGTTCTTTATAACAATGTTTCTAACTGGGACGGCGGTCACGCTATTATTAACCAGGTTCTCAGAGGTACTTTAAGCCTGCCTCTTAACCTTAACCTTTACAGCATCCTTAACAATGCTGCAAAGCTTGGTATGAAAGACGGCTATGAGAAAAACCTTGTATACAATATTATTGTAAAACTCCTCACCGAGTCTACCACATGGTACACAAGTGATGAAGCCACTAAGATGTATAACAACGAAGCAGGCTATGATCTTGATACCATGCTTTTCAGATCTTTGCAGGATGAGCTCCTCAAGAAGATCAATGTTAATGTAACTTATGCAGACGGCACAAGCTCTCAATCCCGCTTTGCTGCCGGCCAAAAAGACCCCGGCCTTTGCTACACACCGGACGGAAATGTTTATCTCTTCCAGTATGATTCAAACGGCGACGGTGCAGATGATGCAAATCTTACATTAACCCCTGGCACATCGCTCTTTAAGTTCTCTTATGATGCTTTGGGCATTGCTTGGAAAACCGTTCTTCAGCCTACTCTCAGGCTTTTGAACAACGCAATAGCCGATTATGACTGGGATTACGTTCAGTGGTTCCTCGGCCAGGGCAAAACTTGGGATTATTCAAATCCCGCAAACAACTATTCCGAAGCAAATGTTAAGGCATGGGCTCAGGAATATAAGCTTGATCTTGATCAGGTTAAGGCAAATCTCACCTTTGACAGAAGCGTTGTAGCAGACGCTCATTACAATTGGAGAGATATTGATTCTACTCAGCTCTTCAACAAGCTGCGCAGAAGCCCGCTCATGGTTTATTACTTCAAGAGCGAAACCGGTCCTCTTAATACAAATCTTAAGTGCACCGGCACCTCAAACCTTGATAACTTCATGGCAAATGATTACGGCAATTATGATAACATTCTTGCCGGCCTCAACGATTTCCTTATCGCAGCTGTTAAGGATTTCTTACCTGATTATTCAGGCGCATCTTCACTTCAGAAGATCAACACAAATGACGCTAAAACAATTGGTAAAACTCTTGTTTCCAATGCACTCAAGGTTATCCAGTATGTTGGCGATGCAACCGATAAGAACATCCTTTCTTCTTTCTATCAAAAGAATGGTGAATCTGCTGCTCTTGCAGAGTCTAATCTCGAAGGTGCAATGATTCCGCTTCTTATTGCTTGCCTCCAAAACAATATTAAGGATCTTAAACCGATCCACCTTGATAAGTGGGATAAATGTGACGACGCTGAAGGCGTTGCAGGAATTATCCTTCAAGAGCATCTTGCATATATTCTTCCTCAGAACGACTATTCTCAGTTCGTTACTGTTGGCTCAGACGGTTATTATGATGTAACCATGGAAAGCATTTATGCAATGTGCCGTGATGCAGTCGGCTATGTTATGATGCAATATGTTCCGATTACCGATAAAAAGGGCAGCGCATGGAGCATCTATAATGTTAAGGGCGTTGAAACATACGAACAGCAGGTTGCAGCAGGCACAGATATCTTCAGCATCCTTAATTCCGTAATTGCATACTATGCAAACGATAAGGGTGTTGCTCCTCTTCTTGGTTGTTCGGATAATTCGGGTAACAGCTTAATTACCCTTGATAACACCCTTTGGAAGAATATTGATATCATCGCAAACAAGCTTCTTCCTGTTATCGGCGAACTTCAGTTCGGCAGCGCAGCAAAGCGCGGCCAGTGCGATTCTTATGCACTTATTATGGACGATGTTGTAACAGGCGCCCTTAATATTGCAAGCACTCACGAAGTAGGCGGCGAGCAGCTCGGCGGTGTAACAAACTTCATTTACAGACTTGCAACAATCATTAACGCTCCTTCAATTGCAACTAAGGGCGTAGACCTTACGGTTTATGATGTTCTTAAAGAGCTCTTGAACGGCCTCCTTAATGCACGCAGCAAGAATCAGCCGCTGTATGGCAAAAACATTATCCCGGATGCAACCGGCGAAAATGCTAATAAGCCGTTCCACACCCTTGTTCAGAGCAACGTTATTGCAGGTACTTCAAGCGACGCTTCTAACTTCGGCGTTATTTCAAGCGCTATTGTAAACCTTGTTCAGTTTGCAGGCGTATTTACCACCTATCCGGACACTGTTTGGAAGGGTGCAATGTTCGCAGTTCAGGCAGTTGCAAACTTTGTTAACGGCTTCCTTCCTCAGCTTCAAAGCTATAAGGTAGGCAACCTTGATTCCAAGCTTGCAACAAATGCAACAACCGGCTACACGGCAGGCGGCGAACTTCAAAACACTATCAACCTTGAAAACCTTGGTAAAGGTATCAACCGTTTCACAATTTTGACAGACGGTTCTACCGAGCGCCTCGGTCGTTCTTGGATCAAGATCAAGAGCGTTCAGGCTGATAAGGGTACGTGGACCTTTACAGGCGACACTTCCGCCACCCTCGATCCTGAGGCAAGAGGTTCCATCGGCGTTAAGGGTTCACTTTCGGCAAGCGATCTTGGATCTGCAAACGCAACCACAGTAACATTCACTGTTACATATCAAATCGTTAACGAATCCGGCCAGGCTTATTCTTCCGAATATGCAAAAGATTTCAGCAGAACAATGAACTTCTATGTATCTGCAGAGAAGGATCTTTATTCTCAAACATATAATTCTTCAACAACCGGCTTCGTTGATAATATTACCGCTGCTAATAAGAAAGGCGCAACAGCCACCTCAACTAACTTTATCAACGGTAACTCCAGAAAGGGCGACTATATTGTTGTTCCCAACAATATCGCTGTTTCAACCGCAGCACCTGAAGCTGCTGTAAATTCAACTGCTTACATGGTTAAGAACGCAGGCACTAACATGAGATTTGAAGCTTACATCACCGTAGGCGGTCAAGAATATGTTGCCGTAGCCTGCAACCCTGCAACAGGTGATCTTGTAAACACAGATTGGTATGATTACTATCAATATGAGTACACCGTTCAAAAGCTTGAAGACGGCACTGAAATTAAGAATATCGTTTATGATGAAAACGGTAATCCTAAGGGCGCTTGGGTAACAGCTGCAGATAAGCTTCTCAGCAGAGCTGACGCTGTAAACCTTGTTGCAACCGATAACACAGTTCCCGAATGCAGGCAGCACGTTGTTTGCTCTTATGATGCAATCACAACTTCCGGTGTAAACGGATTCACTCCTGCAACAATCCTTGCAGACAGAAATAACGACGGTTCTTATAACTGCGTTTATGTTTCAACAAACGGCTCGGGCGATTACAGCTCGGCTATCAATAAGGGCAACAAGGCAAGCGCTTCTGCTTCCACAGGTTGCCAGGGCCTTGTATTCTCATTCAACCCGGGTTCAATGCCTGCAACCGGCAAGATGAACTTCATCGAATGGGATAAGCAAAACAGCGTTAAGCAGGGCCGCAGCGATGTTAAATTCCGTGTTGTAACAAATAAGGGATTTGACCTCGTAACAAAACTTATCGTTAGCGATCTTTCCGATGTATCAACTTCAGAAGCTCTTTACAACACCGGTGCTGCATTCTTGAATGACTATTCATCAGCTGATGTTAAGCCTTCACAGCACTATGATTACTACAGAGAAGCAGTTATGCAGGCTCTTGCAACAACTGCAACCGTTCTTACCGCTGATAACGCTGGCAAGCTCGGCTCTCAGAAAGCAAACTTTGCAAAAACTTCAAACACAACTAACGTTGTGGGCGAATTGGCTTATGCTCCTGCAACAGCAGATGTTATGAGCGCTGCAAACTTTGCAGGCCTTAAGGCTTCTGCAATCGTTAAGGATGGCGTATACTATCTTACTCATTACACCGATGCAAACGGTGAAGAAGTATATGCTAACCCGATTTACGGCAACACCAAGATCACTGATTCTGATGTTTCCGCAACTACTGAAACCGTTTCCGTAATGGTTAACGGCTCTGCAACAGATGTTACTGTTTACACTGTTAAATCAACAGGCGTAAAGGTTGTTAAGGTTGAAGGTGCATGGCATTTGGTTAATGATGCCGCTTATGAAACCGAGTGGAAGGATGCAGGATCCGGCACAGCTCCTTATTTTGAAGCTCCGTATCTTACAACAACCACAACTCAGCTTAAGAACAGCGCCGGCAATCTTCTTTACAATGCTGTTGAATACACACACAATGATGCCAACAACAAGGCTGTTGCCGCTTCCGATGAATGGGTTGTTATGTATGCAAATACAGAAAACAAAATCGTTCCCGGTGCAACCACAAGAGGCACTGTTGCTGCTGTAAACGATAAGGTAACTTATGCAAGAGAAATTCTTGATGCAGGCCTTAACGTTGGTGCTGCTCAGGACGTTTATAAAGACGTTTATGTTCTTAGAAACGGCCTTGAAAGTGTAAACTTTGATGTTGTTAAGTATGAGCAGATGGCTACTGCAGGCCGTGATGCCGAATCACTTATCAATATTGATCTTTACAGAAATTATACTTACACTGATCAGTCCGGTGAAACTGTTAATGCATTCGGCACAGTTGATTCCAAGAAGGATGATGCTCTTGCTGCTTACAATGCACAGAACGGCACTCACCTCACTTACAGAGATCTTGTTGCAACTGTTGATTTCGCTAAATCAGTTGTTACATCAACCGCTTCAAACTTTGCTCTTATAGAAGCTCGTCGTAACTTCAACGACTACATGCTTAAGGTTCTTGAGCGCGGTTATGTTCCGAATCAGCTTGAAAAAGAAATTCGCTGCGCTGCTGCAGGTAAAAACAGCACAGGTGATGCTTCACTCAGCATTTCTGATATCGAAGTTGATTCCACAAACTACACTTATTCTGTTGGTTCAAACACTTACACTGCTGCTTCCAACCCGGATGGCGTAACCTATTCGGATGCAAGCTGGCAGGCATTCATCACTGCTCTTGATGATGCAGTTGATGTTGTTAACTTCCAGTCCGGCCTTTATAAGCACGGTTCACTTGCTCCTTATGTTCCGGAAGATAAGGAAGGCTACACTCTCAGCATTTCAAATCTTTTCTCAATCAGACAAAAGCTTATGCTTGCTGAAAACGGCCTCACAGAAGCTTCCGCTGAACCTCCGGTTGTTGAAACCGGACACAGCGTATCTGCTTATATCGGCGCAATGTCCGCACCCACAGATGCTGCAGGTAAGTATGCAGTAACAGGCGCTGTTGTTTCAATCGAAGCAAACGGCAAAACCATTACTGCAACAACCGATGATGCAGGTAAGTTCACTCTTACCAATGTTCCGGATGGCACTTACACAGCAACCGTAACCTATAAGTATGGCTTCGACAGAACCTTCACCATCACCGTAAAAGGTGCTGATGTTAATTCTTCAACCATGGTAGGCATCGTTGCTTGCAACTGGAGCTATGACGGAACTATCAATACAAACGATAAGATAGTTTATTTGAATGCTGTTGGTACAAGAGTAGGTTCCGCTTCATACGATGTCGGCGTAGATATCGATAGAAACGGTACCGTAAATACTAACGACAAGCTTATTTATCTTAACTTTGTAGGTGTTAAGTCAAGCTCCATTACCTATACGGATGTTACTGTTAAATAATAAGTGTTTGCTTTTGTTTAACATATATTGATTTTATCGGGCGTTCGGCAGGGAAACCTGCCGAATGTCTGCTTGCAATTCGCACTAAGCGAAAATTTTAATAACGGAGAATTATTAAATGCAGCTCGAAAAATTCAAAAGGATAATATCGGTTGCATTGGCATCCGTTCTTACCTGCGCTTTATTCATATCATGCATTTCTGCCGGTGCGGCAGAGGAATACACTTCCTCAATAGGCACTCAAAAGCCGGTTATAACGGCTGAATACAGAGATGCTTCCGGCAATGTGGCAGATGGCAATGCGCTTTCTGCCGGCACATATGAAATGGTGCTGCGTGTTGATGATCTTGCTTCAATTTCTCAAATGCAGTTCACCGCTTCTTATGATGCAAATGTGTTGTCTTTTTCAAATGGAATTTTGCCACTTGCAACAGACAGCAGCCTGAATTTAAATGCGGTTCATCTTGAATCGGCAAACGGCTCGTTTGTGTTTGCTTATAATTCGGGCAATTATGATTCTTGTTCGGCTTTGCCGGATAATGGCGCAGAATTGGTTAAGATTAGTCTCACGGTGTTGGGCAGCGCAGTGGATACCGCAATTGATATAAATTCTGCCTTAACCTTAGATACTAATCCAAACCGCACTTTTATAGAAGTAGATTACAGGGATGCAACCGTTTCAGGTTTGTCCCGTGTCTATAAATGCTATGCTTTAAGCACGGCAGATGATTTCATGGGAGAGGTTTTTCCAATGGAATGTGATCTTTCTCCAGAAATATCAAATGGTTATTCGGTATCTGCATACATCGGCGCATTAACTTCGCCGAATGAAAAATATGGTTCTTATCCCGTAACAGGCGCACAGGTTTCAATTGAAGTCGGCGGCGAAACCTTGTTTGCGGAAACGGATGAATCCGGAAAGTTCATTTTTAATAATGTTCCTGCCGGCTCTTACACCGCAACCGTTTCTTATAAATACGGCTTCACTCGCACCTTCACAATTGAAGTGGCAGATTCCAATGTTGAATCTTCAACAATGGTTGGCATTGTTGCCTGTGATTGGAGCAAGGATGCAGTTATCAATACCAATGATAAATTATCATATTTATCGCTTGTTTCCGTGAAAGCAGGAAGCGATAAGTATGATTTTGGTATTGATATAGACAGAAATGGCGTTATCAATACCAATGATAAAATTATTTATTTAAGTTTTGTAGGCACAAAGTCCGTTGACTTTGTATATCACAAAACAATTATTAGCTCAGTGGAGGTAATTTAATGAAAAGCTTCAAAAAAGCTTTGGCTGTTTTGCTTTCTGTATTGATGGTTGCTTTCAGCTTCCCTCTCACCTCGTTTGCACTCCCGAACCCGGATAATACAGACGGTAAATACAGTAAAGACGAAGACATCGTATTGCATGCCTATGTTATGGACTACGATGGTCAGGCCGCATATGCATATTATTCAAATGCATATGTTGATGGCGGTGGCACTGGCACTGCAAAAACTTATGATCTTCATAATCTGAAGAAGGCAGACCTTGCTTCCGAAGACGGCACTTTTGTACTTGTTTTCACTGTAGAAGGCTTAGATGCAGGCTCGCCTTCTCTTCAGCTTATGTTTGATTATGCAAATGATCCCGGTGTGGATGTTCAGCCTGCTGCTTACGGCAGAAGAGATAAACTCACTGTTGGCGCAGCTGCTAACACAGATTCAATTCTTGAAACATTCTCAACATATCATCCGGAACAAAAGTCTGACTCCGATACAAACACTTTATTCGTTACCGGTGAAGGCAAAAATGTTGTAATGCTTAACGAAGCTGCAACAGGCGCTCTTACATTTGATGAGACAACTCAAATGGATGAAGCAAATCCTGATTCCGTATTCAAGGGTCAGGTTATTGCCGTTCTCGGCATGCAAATGTGCAAAGACGAGTTAGACCTCGCCAAAGCACTTCCGATGCACTTAATCGATGGCGATAATTTCTTCACAACCGAAGCCGGCGACACAAATAAGCTTGTTGTTGGTTATGGTTCTGTTGACGAAATGAACAATTATCTTCCGTCAACAAAAACTAAGTTCATCGCTCCCGAATGGGGCGTTGCTCCTGCAGAAACCTCAACAGATGTAACTTATACTTACAACTATGTTGGCGGCGGCGAACCAAAAACTGTTACTGTTCCTGCCGGTCAAACACCAACAGCTCCGGAGAACACACCGGCAGTTGGACCAACATCTGACAAAGCAGGTAAACACACCACCAAGACTTATTCTTGGCCGGATTTCGTTGAAGGCACAACAACCTATGATGAAATCGAAACAGTAAACACCGTTTCTTGCGCGGATACAATGGTAGAAACCGAAGCAGCAGTTCCCGCAACTCACACAACACCTGGTAAAACAGCTGTTCAAAAGTGCTCTGTTTGCGGCTACACCACAGGCGGCGAGGTAATTCCTGCAGATCCAAGTGCTCATGATTGGAAGGTAACAAGCGAAACCAATTCAACCTGCACAGTTAAGGGCGAAATTCACTACAGCTGCGTATGCGGCGAAACAAAGACCGAGTATAAAGAGCTTGATCCTAACAACCATACAAATATCGTAACAGACGATGCTGTTGCTGCAACTTGCGTTGCAACCGGTTTAACAGCAGGTTCTCACTGCGCAGATTGTAATGTTGTAATCGTTGCTCAGCAGCAAACTCCTATTGATAAGAACAACCATGTTGGCGAAATCAAAACAGGCGTTAATGCTAAGGAAGCAACTCGCGGCGAAGACGGCTACACAGGCGACTCTGTATGCGCAGCTTGCGGCGATGTTGTTGCAAAGGGTCAGGTTATCCCTGCAACAGGCGTTATGATCACTGTTAATGCTTCCGATAAGGGCACAACAACTCTTAACGGCGAGGCTACAACGGGCGCAGCTCAGAAGGTTGCTTATGAGAAGGAATACACCCTCACCGCAACTCCTGCTGCAAACGCTAAGTTTGTTGGTTGGGAAGTAAACGGCAAGCTCGTTTCTAACCAGGCAACTTACACAACTGCTGCTTTCGCAGATGTAACTTACACACCTGTATTCGCAGCAGATGAGGCTAAGGCATTCAACGTAACATTCGTTGACCAGTTCAACAATGTTATCGCTAAGATGAGCAATACTGAAGTTGCTGCTCTTGATGCAATGCCCACACCTTATGAATATAAGGGCTTCACCTTCAAGGGCTGGAGCATGGATCTTGATGCAGTTAAGGCTCTCCAGGGTGCTGCAACAGTAGTTGCTTCTTACTCTAAGGATGAGGCTGCTTCCTACACTGTAACAGCTCCGGAAGGCTGCACAATTGCTGTTGCCGGCCAGGATATGGGCACATCAGCAACTGTTTCTCATGATGCTAAGGTAACTGTTAAGGCAGCTAACGAAGGCACATGGAAGATTAACGGCAAGGATGCCGCTTACGGCAGCGAATACACATTCTTCGTAACAGCTGATGTTAATGTTGAATTTGTTGAAGGCGCTGTAACAGCTCAGCCTGTTGTAACTGCAGTTGCAGCTGAAAAGCTTGCTGCAAACAAGGCAAGATTCCTTGCAACACGTTCAGTTCCCGAGGATTACAATCTTCTTGAATCCGGTTTCGTATTCGGTAAGGATGTTGCAGATCCTGCAACTCTCGTTCTTGAAAATGTAGGCAACGGTGCTTATCTCTACAAGAACAGCAACACCGCAGCAGACGGCCAGTTCGCTCTTACTCTTAAGACAACAGCTGCATCTGTTACGGCTCGTGCTTACATCGTCGTTGAAAAAGCCGGTGTAACACAGGTTATTTACGCAGAACCTCAAACTGCTTCTCTCGGCGCTTAATTAGTTTAAGCAATGTTTACGGCAGGGTTCAGGCTCTGCCGAATCCATAAATTAAACGGAGGTCTTTCACAATGAAAGAAGTTTACACAAAGCCCGTTGTAGAAGTTGAACAGTTCCTCTCTGTTGATGTTATCACAACATCCACAGAAGAAGGCTACATTGAATTCTAATTAGCTTCTGCAACATATTTTCCGATATCCCGCAACGATATCCTCGGAATATATAAATTAAATCGCAAGATTTGGGAGGGCGCTTCGGCGCCCTCTTTTTTTGTGCCCTTTTTCAGAAAAACATTTGTTAACAAGCTTTTTGTTGCCCGTTTATTCCGCTTCGGCGGCAAAAAAAGCAAGAAATTGCGTGTTTTGAAAAGCAATTGCATAAAATCAAAACCGCTTCTTCAGCCACCGAATTTTGCTGTGTGCCGCTTGACCTTGCAGTGCGTTTATGATAAAATAAAAAAGCGGCAAATGCCGCCTTGCTCCTGCACGGCTGCGCAGGGCTTGCATTATTTATTTCGCAGCCGGAAAGGTTAATGCGCCTAATGGCAAATAATAAAAAAGCGGTAAAAACCGCTTCTGTTGATAAGCAAATCATAAAACAGTCTTTTAAAGATATGGTAAAAAGAAACAAAGGCGGCGTCATTGCTGTTGCCGTGATTTTTGTTGTAATAATTGCCCTTATAGTGGTTGCTTCCTGTATGTCTTCAGACAGTAATCAGTATAAGCTCTTCAATATGTTTGTGCCGTCTAAGCTTACGGATGAAGTAACGGGAATCACTTTCTATGCAGAAAAAAACCCCGATTTTGTTTATGATGCCGAAACAAGCAATGTGCTTAATTCAATGAAATATTATTATTATCCGAACGGCGATACTTCTCACGAAAAAATATATATTTCAAACGGCACTTTTTATTCGGAAGATAAAGGCACCGTTCATGTTGATTTGGGCTTTACCTTTGCTGCTTTGCAAAAAGTTAATAAAATCAAAACCGGCCTTGAAATAGGCGCAGGTATTCTGGCAGCAGTTGTTGTGGCTGTTCTTGTTTGGCTCTATTATCTTTCTTTCAAAAGGCAAGAGCAGGAAGAAAAAGAAAAAATCAGAAAGCGCTATAATCGAAAGCCAAAAGAGATTAAAGGCAAATCAAATAAATAATAAAATATTAAGCAAAGGAGTCGCTGTGCAAAGCGGTGCACTCCATAAAAAATAATTGCTCAATAAATCTAAATAAACGGCAAAAGCTGCGTTAAAATTGCAGCGAAGTCGGTTGGCTGCCCTGTAATTTATGCCGTGCCATTTTGTGGCTTTTTTGATTTTTGAGTGCAAAGCAATTTAAGCGAATTGATTTTGTTCGCAGTGCATTAACATAAATCTGCCAATACGCAAGTGTTGGCAGATTTTTTTAATTGTGCAACGGCAAAACTCGAAAAGCTTAAACCTCGTTCTTTTTGCGGAGTGCGCCCCAAGCGCCTCCTTTTATTTTTTTTTGCGGAAATTTATTAAGCTGCTTTTTCGGCAATCCGTTCACGGCACGGTTTAAAATATTCGCACCGCACGATTGCAAATTATATTTAAAAACGGCACACTTGGCAGTTGCGGATAAATATGTGTGCTTTTGCCTGAAATAGCCTTTTGGCTCGCCTAAGCAAAAGTTTTTAAAATGCGCCTAAATCATGTTTTCGGCATAGAAATAAAAAAGCAGCCGGCGAAAACCGCCGACCGCTTAAAAATTTCTGTTGATTTTACTTTCTGTTTTATTAAACAAGCTTTCTGCCCATCAAAACGCCGTGAACGGAAGCCATCATCAAGCCTCTTGTCCATCCGCTTGAATCGCCGAGGCAGTGAAGCCCCTGAATGTTTGTGTTGAAATCCGTATCCATCTTAACTCTGTTTGAATAAAACTTCAGCTCAGGGCTGTAAAGCAGGGTTTCGTCTCCCGCAAAGCCGGGCACAACATGGTCCATTGCGTGAATAAAGTTGATGATGTTGGTCATTGCACGATAAGGCATTGCCGCCGTGATGTCTCCTGCAACCGCATCGGGAAGAGTGGGGCGCAGGTTGCTTTGCGAAAGCTCCTTTTGCCAAGTGCGTTTGCCCTCAAGAATATCACCGAAGCGCTGCACAAGAATATGGCCGTCGCCAAGCATATTGGTAAGCTCGCCAACCTTTTGCGCATATGCAATCGGCTGATTAAACGGCACCGAAAAATTGTGAGAGCATAAAATTGCCAAGTTTGTGTTTTGGCTTTTAAGCTCTTTATATGAATGGCCGTTAACAACGGCAAGGTCGTTATCATAATTTTCCTGCGCAACAAAGCCGCCGGGATTTTGGCAGAATGTGCGCACCTTGTTTTTAAACGGCTTCGGATAGCCAACAAGCTTTGATTCATAAAGCACATCGTTGATTTTTTCAATAATTTCGTTGCGCACTTCAACACGAACACCTATGTCTACCGTGCCGGGCTGGTGAGCAATGCCATGGTCTGCGCAAAGCTTCTCAAGCCAATCTGCGCCTCTTCTGCCTGTGGCAACAACGGTGTCTGCCGCATAAATCTCCTCGCCGTTTTCAAGGCGAACACCAAGGCATTTTTCGCCGTCCAAAATTAAATCGCTGCATTGGCTGTCAAACAAAATATCAACGCCCTGTGCAATCAAATATTTTTCAATGTCAAAATAAAGGTCGTGTGCCTTTTCCGTGCCTAAATGGCGAATCGGGCAGTCAACCAATTTAAGACCTGCCTGAATTGCACGCTTGCGGATCTCCTTAACCTCTTCTGTGTTGCCGATTCCTTCAATATGAGTGTCTGCACCGAATTCAAGGTAAATCTTATCCGTGTAATCAATAGTTTCCTGAGCCAAGTCCTCGCCTATAAGCTCGGGCAAATTGCCGCCCACTTCATAGGAAAGTGAAAGTTTACCGTCCGAAAACGCACCTGCTCCGGAAAATCCTGTTGTGATGTGGCAATAGGGCTTGCAATTCATGCATTTGCCGGTAATTGCCTTGGGACATTTTCTTTTTTCAACTGATTTGCCTTTTTCAATTATTATAATGCTTTTTTTGCTGCCTTTTTTTATCATTTCGATTGCGGTAAAAATACCAGCAGGGCCTGCGCCCACTATTGCAACATCATATTTTTTCATAATTTCACCATTTAAAAAATATTTAAGCATAAAATTAGCTGCCTTTGCATTCCGTTGAACTGAGGAATACCTGGCAGCTTTGCTTACGGCTATATAATATCATATCTTATTTTACTTGTCAAACCCCAAAAGGTGTGATATTATTGTATGCGAAAAAGTTTGGCGTTTTTTTGCGCAGAAACGGGGGAAACGAATATGAAAGAATATAATGTGCTGCAATACGGCGCCGCCGGAGACGGCAAAACAAATGATGCCTTTGCAATTCAGCACGCAATTGATGATTGCGCAAAAAGCGGCGGAGGCACGGTTGTGCTGCAAAGCGGATTTGTGTTTTACAGTGATTCGGTGCGCCTTAAAAGCAATGTTGATTTGCACATTCAAAAGGGTGCGGTGCTTAAAGCCACTTCTAATATAGATGGCTATATTCGCCCCAATAAGCTGATAAATGACCCCAAAACGGCACTTATCGGCAACCCTGTAACCGGCAAGCCGAGCTTTGTTTTTATCTATGGCTTTGAGGCGGATAATTGCACAATCAGCGGCGAAGGCACGATTGATGCAAACGGCCACGCCTTTGTGCAGCGTAAAGACAGATATTATGTTACGGGTGAATTCTATCCCCGCCCAACGGTTATTTATATTGAAAAAAGCAATCATATCACTTTTAAGGATTTTGTGGTTAAGGATGCCCCGTTTTGGACTCTTCATCCGGCGGGCTGCGATGATGTGCTTATAGACAGAATCAGAATTTTAAATGATCTTGATGTTGCAAACAGCGACGGTATAGATCCCGATCATTGCTCAAACGTGCGCATTTTGGGCTGCCACGTAACCTGCGCCGATGATTGCATTTGCCTTAAAACCTCAAAGGGCAACAGTGAATACGGCCCAACAGAAAATGTTATTATAGACGGCTGCACGCTTGTGTCCACCTCCGCTGCAATAAAAATCGGCACGGAGGGAGTCGGCGATTTCAAAAACATCATTGTTTCAAATTGCACCATCAGCCGTTCAAACAGAGGCCTTTCCATTCAAATCAGAGACGGCGGCAATGTTGAAAATGTTTCCTATTCAAACATTGTTATCGAAACACGCCGCTTTTGCCCGGATTGGTGGGGAACGGCAGAGCCGATAACGATAACAAGCTTCAACAGAGATGAAAACACAAAAAGCGGCAAGGTTAAAAACATTCGCTTTTTCAATATCACGGCAAAGGGCGAAAACGGTGTTTTAATTCACGGCAGCCCGGAAAATCCGATAGAGGATGTAACATTTGAAAACTGCCGAATTTGCTTAACCAAAACAAGCAAATGGCCCTGCGGTGCTTATGATTTGCGCCCGTGCCTTGATTGGGGCGTTGAAAAATATGAAAACTCGGCGTTTTTTATAAGAAATGCCAAGGATATAACCGTTATGAAAACAAAAACCACTTGGGGTGCTCTTTGCGATGAATATGCAAGCGCAATTGATGCCAAGGATGTTGAAAATCTGGAGCTTATCAGATTTGAAGGCAGTGCGGCAAGGGCTCAGGCAGAAGATATAAGGCTTGAAAATGTGCGCCTTGTTAAGTGATTTTGCGTTTATTGCGATAATATAAATTATTTTAAGATTTCTTGATTTATCTTAATTTATATATTATTATATAATATATAGTGTTCTGAATATGAAAGCGCGGTTTAAATGAAAATACTTATTGCGGGGTTGGGGCTTATAGGCGCAAGCTTGGCCAAAACCATTAAGAAAAACACAAATCATTATGTAATGGGCTGGAACAGAACGCAATCCGTTTCCGAAAAGGCGCTTGAGGACGGCGCCGTTGATGAAATCGGCGATCTTTCCAAGCTTATCCCAAAGGCAGATATCACCTTTGTAAATTTCTATCCGGATGCGATTGTTCCTTTTATAGAAGAGCATAAATCGCTTTTTAAGCCGGGCAGTATTGTAACAGACAGTTGCGGAATTAAAACAAAAATATGCCGCACTCTTGAAAAAGAAGAATTCAACTTCAGCTTTATCGGCGCTCATCCCATGGCGGGCAGAGAGGTTTCAGGCTATGAAAACAGCCTTGCAACCTTGTTTGACAATGCATCGTTTATCTGCACCCCCACAAATGCGCCTAAGTCAAAAACAGATACTTTAACGGAGCTGGCCCGTGAAATGGGCTTTGCCCGCACGGTTGTAACAACGCCGGAGCACCATGATGAAATGATTGCGTTTACTTCGCAAATTGCGCATGTGCTTGCCTGCTCTTATGTGCTCAGCCCGCTTGCACCGATGCACACGGGCTTTTCGGCAGGCTCTTATCGTGATGTTTCCCGTGTTGCAAGAATAAACGGCGAAATGTGGAGTGAACTCTTCATTGCCAATAAAGAGCCGCTTATTCGTGAAATAGACGATCTTGTTCAAAATCTTGAAAAATTCAGAGCGGCCATTGATAAAGAGAATTCGGCAGAGCTTGAATCGCTTATGGCAAGCGCAAATAAAATTAAAGAGGAGATCGGCTGATGCGAAAAATCAAGGTAAATGTCGGCACGGGTTATGATATCCTCATTGAAAGAGGGCTGCTGCAAAAATGTGCGGAATATGTTAAAGCCGCAGTTCCGCAGGCCGCAACGCTTGCTTTGGTAAGTGATGATAATGTGGCTCCGCTTTATATGGATTGCGTTGCAAATCAGCTTAAATCGCTCGGCTTTAAGGTTGTAACATATGTTTTTAAGGCCGGCGAAAGCTCAAAAAACACGGCACAGCTTATAAAAATCGTTGAATTTTTGGCTGAAAATGAGCTGAAAAGAAAAGATGCGGTTGTTGCTCTCGGCGGCGGTGTTTGCGGTGATATGGCAGGCTTTGCCGCAGCCGTATATTTAAGGGGCATAAAGTATATTCAAATTCCAACCACGCTTTTGTCGCAGGTGGATTCCTCGGTTGGCGGAAAAACCGCCGTTGATTTGCCGCAGGGCAAAAATCTGTGCGGCGCATTTCATCAGCCGGCATTGGTTATCATAGATCCCGATGTGCTCTCCACTTTGCCGCCGCATTATTTCAGCGATGGTATGGGCGAGGTTATAAAGTACGGCTGCATAAAATCGGCGTCTCTTTTTGATGCTGTTCAAAATCGTGATGCTCACGAATATATTGAAGATGTTATTTATGAATGTGTGGATATTAAAAGAGGCGTTGTGGAGCGAGACGAAAAAGAAGCCGGTGAAAGAGCGCTTTTGAATTTCGGCCACACGGCAGGCCATGCAATAGAAAAATTACATAATTTTACGGGCATTTCTCATGGCGAGGCGGTAGGCATCGGCATGGTTATGATTTCAAAAGCAGGCGAGTCTGCCGGAATCACAGAGCCCGGCACGGCAGACAAAATTGCCTCGGTGCTGAAAAAATACAATCTTAAAACAGATGATGAAAACAGCCTTTCGGATATTATTTCCGCAATGGCATTTGATAAAAAGAGCACAGATGCCGGTATAAACTTTATTGTGCTTTCAAAAATCGGCAGCAGCTTTATCAAGCCTGTTGCCACGGCGGATATAAAGAAACTTTTCGGTGTTGAATCTTAATTTTTGTGTGAATCGGGCTTGTATTGCGCCGGTGTTTAAGATTAAATTTGTTTTGTTGGGGCGGATGTTATGAAAACCGTGTTGTTAAAAAATTCAAAGCCAAACGGCACGGTAGTTGTGCCGCCAAGTAAATCTGCGGCTCACAGAGCGCTGTTTTGCTCATTTTTGGCAGGCGGCGGCAATGTGTCACCGATTATAGATTCAAATGATATGAAAGCCACCGTCGGCGTGCTTAATGCGCTGAAGGGCGGCGCTCAAGTTCTTGATTGCATTGAAAGCGGCTCCACGCTTCGCTTTGCGGTTCCGGTTGCGGCTGCACTCGGAAAAAGCGTTCGTTTTGTCGGCAGCGGTTTGCTGCCCCAAAGGCCGCTCGGCGAATATATTCGCCTTTTGCCGTTGCACGGTGTTTCGGTTAAAAGCGGCGGCGGATTGCCTCTTGAAATAAGCGGAAGGCTTCAAAGCGGCATTTATGAAATTAGGGGCGATATCAGCTCTCAGTATATCACAGGGCTGTTGCTTGCGTTGCCCGTGCTTAACGGGGATTCGGAAATCCGAATAACCACAGAGCTGCAATCGCAATCATATGTTGATATGACCTTGCGTGTGCTTGCACTTTACGGCATAGAGGTGCGTAAAACGGATTGCGGCTATTTTGTGCCGGGTAATCAGAAATATGAAAAAAAGAATTTAACGGTTGAGGGCGATTGGAGCCAGGCGGCATTTTTTATGAGCGCAGCGGCAATCGGCGGTGATGTAACCTTGCAGGGGCTTGATTATTCCTCGGCTCAGGGCGATAAGGCCGTTGTTGATGTTATGCGGCAGTTCGGCGCCGATGTTTTCGTCGGCGAAAACAGTGTTCGCTGCAAAAAAAATCGCCTTTGCGGCATTGATATAGATTGCTCCGATATTCCGGATATGGTGCCTGCAATTGCAGTTACCGCTGCATTTGCGCAGGGCAAAACCGTTATTCACGGAGCGGAAAGACTTCGGTTTAAGGAGTCAAACAGATTGGCGGCGGTTGTTTCCAATTTGCGGCTTATGGGCGTTGATGCTCTGGAAACGGCAGACGGTATGATAATTACTCCCTCTGGCAATGTGCACGGCGCAAGCCTTATGGGGTATAATGATCACCGAATTGTTATGGCTTTTTCGGTTGCTGCAATGTTTGCGGCGGCAGATACGGCAATTTCCGATGCCGAAAGCATAAATAAGTCATACCCGTCATTTTTTGATGATTACAACAGCGTGGGAGGAAAAGCATTTGTCTTCGATAACAGGTGAAAAAATCAAGCTTTCCGTGTTTGGCGAAAGCCACGGTTCGGCAATCGGCTGCGTTGTTGACGGGCTCCCTGCCGGAATTAAGCTTGATATGCAGGAAATAGAGCGTGAAATGGCTCGCAGAGCTCCGGGTAAAGATAAAACCTCAACTTCACGCAGAGAGGCGGATTTGCCTCGTATTTTAAGCGGCGTTTTAAACGGCACCACCACGGGTGCTCCGCTTGCAATGATAATTGAAAATACAAACACACGCAGCGGCGATTATGAAAATGTGCATCTTGTGCCACGACCTGGCCACAGCGATTATCCCGCTTTTGTGAAATACGGCGGCTTCAATGATGTCAGAGGCGGTGGGCATTTCAGCGGCAGGCTCACGGCGCCGATAGTTTTTGCGGGTGCAATCGCAAAGCAAATTTTAAGAAAACATGAAATTTGCATCGGCTCTCATATTTTGCAAATCGGCAATGTTCATGATGATGCCATTGATCGTGTTAATATCTCCCCTAAAACGCTTGAGGGTCTGACTTATAACTTTTTCCCCGTTCTCAGAAAAGAAGCAGAGCAGGAAATGCGTGATTTTATTGAAACTGCTCGCCTTTCGGGCGATTCCGCCGGCGGTGTTATAGAGTGTGCCGTAACGGGAATTCCTGTTGGCTTGGGGTCCAATATTTTTTCAACCGTTGAAAGCAAGCTCTCGGCAGCGCTTTTTGCAATTCCCGCCGTTAAGGGAGTTCAGTTCGGAGCAGGTTTCGGCCTTGCCGAAATGCTCGGCAGTGAGGCAAATGATCCTTATGAAATCAAAAACGGCAGCGTTGCTTTTAAGTCAAACAACAACGGCGGCGTGCTCGGCGGCATGAGCAGCGGCGCACCGCTTGTGTTTTCAATTGCCGTTAAACCCACACCCTCCATTTCTAAGGAGCAGGACAGTGTTGATTTGGCAACAATGCAAAAAGAAAAGCTTGTAATTAAAGGCAGGCATGATCCCTGCATTGTGCCGCGTGCCGTTCCGGTGGCAGAAGCAACTGCGGCGCTTGTGGTTTTGGATTTGATTATGCAAGATGGTATAAAAGGATAATTGCTTTAATGGATTTACTTGATTTAAGAAAACAGATTGATGAAATTGATGAGCAGCTTATTCCGCTGCTTTTGCAAAGAATGGAAATTTCAAAAAAGGTGGCCGAATACAAGGTTAAAAGAGGGCTGCCTGTTTTGAATGAGCAGCGTGAGCGTGAAATTCTTGATGATGTGCAGAAAAAATGCGGCGAGCAGGGCGACACGGTGGCAACGGTTTTTGCAGCCACCATGGATGCTTCCCGTGCATTGCAGCACAAAATCATCGGCGGCGGCAAAGAGCTGAGAGAACTTATTGAGGCATCGGAATGTGAAAGCTTCCTTGCCCCAAACACAATTGTGGCGTGTGCCGGCGAAAACGGCAGCTATGCTGATAAAACCGCACTTTCGCTTTTTAAAAATCCTCAAATTAAGCATTACAGGTTGTTTGAAGATGTGTTTGAGGCGGTTAATAAGGGCGAGGCTCCGTTTGGCGTTATTCCGGTTGAAAACTCAACGGCAGGCTCCGTTCATGAGGCTTATGATTTGATTTTGAAATACAGATTTTATGTTGTAGGCTCCTATTCGCTTGAGGTTAATCATTGCCTTTGTGCAAAGCAAGGGGTTGAATATCAAAATATAAATGATGTTTACAGCCATCCGCAGGCGCTTTCGCAGTGCTCTGATTTTCTTAAAAACTTTGATTTTACGGGGATTAACTACACAAACACCGCAGCAGCGGCAAAGTTTGTTGCAGAAAGCCCCAGAAATGATATAGGTGTGCTTTGCTCTGAAGAGGCCGCAAAAAAATACGGCCTTAAAGTGCTTAAAGCCTCTGTGCAAAATGTCAGCAACAATAAAACAAGATTTATCGTTATCTCAAAAAAGCTGATAATTGAAAATAATGCAGATAAAATTTCTTTGATTTTTTCATTGCCGCACACCACGGGCTCACTTTATCGTGTGCTTGGCAGGTTTTCAATGGCAGGGCTCAATTTAACAAAAATTGAATCACGCCCAATCGGAAACGGCGATTTCAGCTATTATTTTTACATTGATATTATGGGCAATATTAAGGATGAAAAAACGCTTGATTTAATTTGTGCGCTTTCCTCCGAACTGCCCGATTTTACATTTCTCGGAAACTATCACGAGTATTGATTTTTTGAATCGGAGTGATGTGTGTGCGTAAAAGTAAGCGCCGCCAAACAAATTTAATATCTCTGATAATCGTGCTTGTAACGGTTGCCTGCATTGTAGCGCTTATTATTGCAATGGTGCATCAGGCAAGCCTTGAAATGCGATTTGATGCAATAATAAATTTTCTTAAAAAAATTGAAAAAGCGGTTGCGGGGCTAAACACGCATATGGAAATTTTGGCGTGCATTTTTGCTCTTTGGCTTGCAAAAACGCAGCTTCCTTTGCCGGTAAGCGTTCTTTCCCTCATAGCCGGCATGGTGTTTCCGCTTTCCACCGCATTGATTATAAATCTTTTATGCAGCCTGATGTTTTTTGCTATAAAATATCAAGAGGGCAAATTCATCGGCGGCGGTTGGGCCATGATGATTTTGAATATTCATCAGGCTCGCTTTATAAAAAACTGGGTGCTCTTTAAGGGCAGCGGCAATCCTTATATTCTTGCCGTTTCCCGCCTTGTGCCCACTGTGCCTTTGGGCATGGTGTCAAAGCTTTACGGCTCTATGCATTATGATTTTATCTATTATATAATGCTTAGCCTTTTGGGCTTTTTCCCCCGCATTTTTGTTTACACGAAAATCGGCGCCGAAATATATAATCCTTTTTCAAAAATGTTTATAGCGCTTGCAATTTTAATTGTGGCGTTCACGGGAATTTCAAGCCTTATTTTCAATATTTTTTATGGCATTAAATCCCGCCAAATGAATCAAACTCTTTTGATTTATTCTCAAAAACAAAAGTATAAAATCGTGCTTTGATTTCAGCTTTGTGCAGTTAATTTTCAATTTGATTTGCACAGCCGAATCGGCCGTTTATTAAATATTAAGGAGTAAAAATTATTATGAAACCACAAGAACTTATTCTTGCCATTTCTGAAGGAAAAATGGATTCGCAGTTAAAGGCGGTTTATGTAACCGATTCAGAGGTTGAGCATCAAAGAACCAGATATATTGATTTGGTTAATGAATTTATAAGAGTGTTTGATGATGAAAGAGATGTTATTATCACCTCGGCTCCCGGCAGAACAGAAGTTTGCGGCAACCACACAGATCATAACAACGGCAAAGTTCTTGCCGCCTCAATAAATCTTGATGCAATTGCGGTTTGCGCAAAAAATGAAGACGGCATCGTGCGTGTTAAATCAAAAGGCCATTCAATGAATGTTGTGGACACAAGCGAGCTTTTGCCGAATGAAAAGGAATTCGGCCGTTCAACAGCCATGGTTCGCGGCGTTGTTGCAAAAATCGCAGGCATGGGCTATCAAATCGGCGGCTTTGATGCCGTAACAACATCCGATGTTATGGGCGGAAGCGGCCTTTCATCATCGGCAGCATTTGAAGTTTTGCTCGGCACCACCGTTTCTTATCTCTATAATAACGGCACTATAGGCGCAGTTGATATCGCAAAAACAGCGCAGTATGCAGAAAATGTTTTCTTCGGCAAGCCTTGCGGATTGCTTGATCAAATGGCATCCTCCGTCGGCACATTCGTAACTATTGATTTTGAATCAACAGAAAACCCCGTAATTAAAAAAGTTGATTTTGATTTTTCAAAAAGCGGCCATTCGCTTTGCATTCTTGACACGGGCGGCAACCACAGCGATTTAACAGATGATTATGCCGCAGTAAGAGCCGAAATGGAAAGCGTTGCTCAGGCAATGGGCAAAACTGTGCTTCGTGAAATTAAATTTGAAGATTTCAAAAAGGCTGTTCCGGAACTTACTTCTAAAGTGAATGATCGTGCTTTGCTTCGTGCATTCCATTTTTATAACGAAAATCGCCGTGTCGAAAATGCGGTTTCCGCATTGGAAAATAATGATTTTGAATCGTTTAAGTCCACAATCACGGAAAGCGGCAGATCTTCATTTATGTATAACCAAAATGTTTACACCCCTAAAAATCCAACAGAGCAAAAGCTTTCGCTTGCGCTTTGCGTAACAGAAGATATTTTGGCAGGCAGGGGCGCATTCCGTGTTCACGGCGGCGGCTTTGCAGGCACAATTCAGGCATTTGTTCCAAATGATATTCTTGCCGAATATAAAGAAAAAACAGAGCAGATTTTCGGCAAGGGCAATTGCCATGTTCTTATTATTCGCCCCGTAGGCGGCACCCGTGTAATTTGATAAAGCTTTAAATTTCTTTGATGGTGGGGAAAGAATTATGAAATATGTTTTTATCGAAAATCCGATTGCAGGAAAAAAAGGCAAGCAGCTTCTTTTCAGGCAGGTTCAATCTGCTTTCAGAATGCTTGATGATGAAATGATTATTGAGGAAACACGCTATAAAGGCCATGCCAAGGAAATTGCGGCAGAATATGCCGCAAAATACGGCAAGGATTGCGTTATTGTTTCGTGCGGCGGAGACGGCACTATTCATGAAATAGCAAACGGACTTGCTCACACGGAAACCCCCATAATGATTTTGCCTTTCGGCACGGGAAATGATTTTGCCAAAAAGATTTACGGCAGCAAAAAGCTGGATGCGCTTAATGTTGTTAAGGCTTTCGGGCTTCACAGCGGCAAAATCAAATATAATGTGCAGCCTGTTGATTTAATTGATTATAACGGTGAAAAATGCGTTAATGTTATGAGCTTCGGCCTTGATACAATGGTAGAAACCATGGGCCGCAAAATCGCCGCCAAGGCAAAATTCCTTGGCCATCAGGCTTATAATATTGCCGTTTTGCCGGCACTTATGCACCTGCATTATCAAATAAATTTTGAAATAGATGTTGCCGATAAAGACGGAGATACTTATAAATGGTCTCTTACCCCTGCAGATTACACTCTTTTTGCAATTTGCAATGCAAGCTATTACGGCGGCGGATTTTGCCCTGCTCCGAATTCGCTTATTGATGACGGCTTGCTTGATTTTTGCCTTGTTGAAAATGTTAATTTGGCTCAGGCTTTGCCGCTTGTTCCTAAATACAGTGCAGGCACAGCCAATGAAAACACATCAGAATTTTTGCACAACGGCCATGTAGTGTCGGGCAGAATTTGGTCTGTAGACGGTGAGCCGCTTCTTGGTAATTGTGACGGTGAAAATTTTGATTATCCCGAGGTTATTTTCAAGGTGGAAAAGCACGCACTTAAAATTTGCGTTCCCCAAATATAATAAATGTTTGTTGCCCCGCAAATCTGCGGGGCTTTTTTTGCGCCTGCTTTCGGCAAACTTTTATTCATGCGCTTTTGCACGCTTTTTCTGCCGCCGAGCGGTGAAATTTTAGAATTCAAGCCCTCTTGTGTAACAAAAGATTGCTTTTGTAAAGCAAATGCGATTTTGTTAACGCCGCCGCTTTTGATTTTATTGACAGTGCCGCCTCCAAAGCCTATAATGATACTATAGGGTAAAAATTTATATTTTTTGCAAAAAATTCCGAATTCGGATTTCGGAATTATTTGTAAGTGCGTGCTACTCGGCGTGCATTGGGGGTATTTTATGGCTAAGGTTAAATCCGCCCTGCCGGCGGAAAACACTTACACAAAAAAAGAAGCCGGGATGTTTTTAACCGGTATGTTCGGCCAAAATATGATATATAATATCGTGGCAACGGGGCTTTATTATTATTTTCAAAATGTTATTTGCCTGCCCGCCGTTGCGCTTGGCTGGATTTTTGCGCTTGCCCGCGTGTGGGATGCGGTAAACGATCCCATGATGGGCTCAATAGTTGATAAAACAAAATCAAAATGGGGCAAGTGCCGCCCCTATCTGCTGTTTGCTCCGCCCGCGGTGTGCCTTATCACATGCGTGGCCTTTTTAAACGGCAATTATGCCGCCGCAAAAGAAAGCGGCAATTCCGCTGCCATGGTTTTAATTGTGGCGTGGGCGGCAATCGCTTATGTGCTGTGGGGCATGAGCTACACGGTGGGCGATATTCCGCTTTGGGGCATTATCAGCCGAATGAGCGAAAATGAAAAAGACAGGGCTAATTTGATTTCCCTTGCCAGAATAGTTGCCTCCGTGGGTGCGGCGTCCGTTATCGTTTCGATAGTTGCGCTTTCACAGGCGGCAAACGGCGCTTTCGGGCTTGACCGAAATGCTCAAAAGGGCTTTATCGTTGTGGGCATGGCGATGACGGTGGTTGCTTCGCTTCTGTTTGAATTGGCGGGAATAGGCACAAGGGAACGCGTGCCGAATTCCGGCGAAACAAAAACTATGAAAGAGAGCTTTGCTCTTATGTGGCGCTGCAAGCCCTTCAGAAGAATTCTTATCAGCGGTTTGCTTCGCTCGCCCATTCAGCTTATGATGACGGTGGTTATGACCCTGTTTTCATATTATTATTGCGAGGGCGATCTCACCACCGCTTTCACGGATGCGCACCGCCTTGTGATTGTTATAATAGTAGGCGGCGGGTTCTTTGTCGGCCAGTTTGCCGCCACGATAATTTGCCCCGCACTTATGAAAAAGCTTGATATTAAAACAATGTATAATTTAACCGGCCTTGCAGGCTTGCCCACCGCTTTGGTGTTTGCAACATTTCTTGTTGCTCCCACGGAGCTTGCCAAAATCGGCTGGGTGGCGATAGACGGCGTGCTTTTGCTTTGCTCTGGCGCGGGCATCGGCGCGGTTAATGTTTGCCAATCCGTTATGATTTCCGATTGCATAGATTACGAGGAATATACAAACGGATACAGACCGGACGGTATTTTCTTCAGCGGCCAAAGCTTTATCACAAAGTTTTCGGCAGGCATTGCTTCCATCATTTCGGCTTATGTTTTTGCCGCCGTCGGTTACACGGATGTTAATATAGACGCCATGAATAAAGCTCTTGCAAACGGCGCAAGCTTTGCAAAGGATTACGGCGAATATTCGTGGGCAATGTGGTTTCTTATTACCGTTCCGCCCGCAATCGGAATGGTGCTTGCGATTTTGCCCACCCTTAAATACGAAATCACAAAGGAACAGCATCAAAAAATGCTTTCGGAGCTTATCGAGCGCCATAAAAAAGAGAAAAACACCTGATTTTATATGCATTATATTATCGAAGCCGCCGGCATGCGTGTCGGCGGTTTTTTTGTGCGCCGCGTTTTTTGCATATTTTTCTGTTGACAAGGCACGGATTTTATGTTATATATAAATCGAAAACTGTATTATTTAGTATAGTACAGTGTAGGTTTATGTAAAAAGGAGGGATGGGCTTTGTTTTCGATAGACGTTTCGGGGCGTGTGCCTATTTACGTGCAAATAGAAAAATCAATAATCAAATATATAAATCTCGGCATTTATGAAGAAAACAGCCCTTTGCCCTCTGTTCGCTCTCTTGCAATGGAGCTTGGCATAAACCCAAACACCGTTTCAAAAGCTTATAAGGAGCTTGAGCAGCAAGGCGTTATTTACACTGTTGCCGGCAAGGGCGTATTCGTAAGCAAAACAAACCTTGAAAGTGTGCACGAAAAATTCGGCGATCAAATCAGAACGGTTGTTTCTGATGCCAAGATGGCGGGTATGAAAAAAGAAAGTGTTATTGATATTGTAAATAAGGTTTGGAGGGAAAGCGATGATTGAAATTAAAAATCTAACAAAGCGCTTTGGCAATTTTGCTGCGCTTGATTCAATTTCTTTTTCTGTTGAATCGGGTTCTATTTTTGGGCTTGTGGGTTCAAACGGAGCCGGTAAAAGCACACTTTTGCGAATTCTTTCCGGGGTGCTTAAAGCAGATGAAGGCTCTGCCTACCTTTTTGGTGAGGATATTTTTGAAAATGTTTCCGCCAAGGAAAAAATCGCTTTCATTTCCGATTTCCCTTATTTCTATCCCGGAGCAACGCTTAACTCCTCTGCATTTTATTACAAAAACAGCTTTTCGCTTTGGGATTCAGCCGAATATGAAAGGCTCAAAAAGCTTTTTAAGCTTAATGCAGAGCAAAAAATATCCACAATGAGTAAAGGTATGCAAAGGCAGGCGGCTATTATATTGGCGCTTTCGCACAAGCCGCAGCTGGTGCTTTTTGATGAAATTTTTGACGGGCTTGATCCCGTTGTGCGAGAGCTTGTTAAAAAAATTCTTATTGAATATGTTTCTTGCACGGGGGCCACAATTGTTATTTCCACCCATAATTTAAGAGAGCTTGAGGGCTTTTGCGATCATATCGGAATGCTGCATAAGGGCGGCTTGCTGCTTGAAAAGGATATAGATTCCGGCAGCATCGGTGTGTTCAGGGTGCAGTTTGCAATGGATGATGATTCATATGCTGCTCTTAAACCGAAGCTTAATTTGGTTAAAGAACGCAGAGTGGGAAAAATGGCAGAGCTGACCGTTAAGGGCAATGAAGACGAAATTCTTGCACTCATAAATAATTCAAATCCGCTGTTTTGCGAAATTCTTCCGCTTACCCTTGAGGAACTGTTTATCAGTGAGATGGAAGAAGCCGGTTATGATATAAATAATCTTTTTGCATAAAAAAAGCCTGCCCGAAAATCGGGCAGGGCAAAAGCTTGGCAATCAAGCGTTTGTATCGGCGGTTTGCTGTTTTATTTCAGGCTTTTTTGTTTTCCATATTTTTGAATAAATTGCGCCTGTGCAGCGATCAAAAATCTCGGCAAGCAGCACGGTGATAACAAGCGAAGCAAGCAAAAATGCATATTTGTGTCTTTGCGCAACTCCAAGATGAGTAAGCAAAATCATCGGCAGGCGCTGAAGCATATAAACGCTGAAAACGTGGTTTCCAAGCCATTCAAGAACGGGATTTCCGATTTTAACCTTAAGAGTCATCATCACAATTCCAAGTGTGAAAAGCACAGCCCAAGCTGTGTAAATATAAAGTCTGAAATCCGTTCTCATGCGAATGTTGTATGCTTCAAGATAGCCCAGAGCAACAATGGCAAAAACAGCAAAATAAATCAAATCGTTTTTCATTAAAACCTTTTCGATTATGTTTTTGAAGAAGGAATACCACATTCCGAAAGCATACAGAATAAGAGTGTCGTACCAAAAAGCATGGCCGGCTTTGCCCTTTGCAATTGCAAAAATAAGCAAAACGGAAAGCGCGGTTGCAAGGCATAAACCCAAAAACTGAGTTGGCTTGTTGTTTTTCTTCTTTATAATGAGGAAGGATAAATAAGTAACTATGTAAAGCGCAAGCATAACAAAAATATACCAGTTTGTGTTGCCAACCGATTCCCAGCCTATAAGGGAAAGTAAAATCTGCTTTGCGCCGAATGTTTGGCCGATAGCGGCATTCAAAATAATAAACAGCACCACACAAATATCCATGTTAAGCAAAAGCTGCGGAAAGCGCTTTTTGGGAATTGTGCCTATGTATGCTCCGCCTCTGTGCTTTATCTGCTCCATTATTCCGAAGCCGGAATAAAAGAAAAACATGGAAACAACCATTTGGTCTAAATACCGCTGAATTTTAACATACGGCAAATCAAATGTGCCCGTGGCATCAATATATGTCATGGCGTGGCCAAGAAAAATCAAAAAAACAAATATTCCTTTTATGGCAACGGTGCCGTCCTTGCTGATGTAATCTTTGTTAAATTTATCGTGCTTTGAAAAAGCCGCACCGCAGGATGTTAAAAGAAACAGGGCCGCAATGAAAAAAATCATAAAAATTCTCCTTTATATGCGCTATAATAGAATTTTAGCACATATTTGCGTTGAGTTCAATATGCTTGCAGATGCTCAAAAGCAAAACTCCGCTTTTAAGCGGTTGGCTTAATCGTTGCGGCAAAGACCAAATATATATAAATAAGACTGAAAATAAAATTCGATTTCATTCAATTTTACGCCGGGCTTTGTAACTGCTTCGGCAGGGCGGTTTTTCATTTGCAATGCGCCGCAGTAATTGAAAATTTAAAACGGCATGTTCGTTAAATGTTTTGCCGAAAACAGAGGAGGCAGGTTATGAATCCTAAAAATAATTTATTAAAAGAAAGCAAAAAAAGCAAGCTTAATAAAGTGCTGCAAATGAATTTCAGGCGTTATTTGCCCGGATTTTTGGTTGCGCTCGGCGGCTGCCTTATCGTTTCCGTTGCCGCAGCTTTTATTGAATACGGCTTTGCGCTTTCGGATGTTAAAATCCAAACATCGTTTGTAAGATACGGTGTAACGGATGCATTTCAAACTTGTTTCACGGTAGTTTTTTTCTTGGTGTTGCTTTATGATGTAATAGCACCGGCTCATTATTTCAGCGAGATATACAGTAAAAGAGCATGCGATTCTTATTTTGCCGCTCCGATTAAAAGAGCAGACAGATTTAATGCCGCATTCATTATGGGCGCCGTTGTTAATATAGCGGCCCCCTTGCTTCCGGCAGCATCCTTCTTTGCGTTTAAGTTTGGCGGTGTGCCGGATAAATTCGAATTTTCAATAGATACAGTGCTTGTGAATCGTTACACTGTTTTTGCTGTTGCCGCATTGCTTTCGGTTTGGGCGGTGTTTATGCTTTGCGCAGTAATTGCAGGCAGGCTTGTGCAATATCTTGTGCTTTGCGGAATTTCGTCTTCATTTGTGCTTATTTCGGCTCTCGGCGTTGCTTCAAGGCTTAATCTTGTTTGGGGAATAAAAGCGGATCTAAATGCCGTTGCCTCCATAACCCCGATCGGTGCGCTCTTTAGCGGAATAAATACGGTGGAAACAACCTACAGAGCATTAAAAATATGCATTCCCGTTTCAATTGTAACTGTTGTTTTGTTTTATGTTGCGGGCTTGCTTGCATTTAAAAGGCGCTCGTCTGAAGTTGCGGAAAGCACTTTGTCCGGCAAAATCGTGCCTTATGCTTTCCTTGCTCTTTTTGCCTTTGGCGGATTTGTGTTTTTCCAAGCTTCGCAAAGCTTTCTTAAAACAGCTGCCGTCGGAATTGCCGCAGCCGTTATAAACGGGCTCATATTCTGTGCTGTTTTCTATAAAAAAGCATATACAAAGCAGGGCGCAATAAGCGTTGCCGCAACAGTTGCCGTTGGGTTTGTGTTGCTTGCATTTTCTTATTTTCCTCCGGAAAAATCCTTTGTGTCTTATGTTCCTGAGGCGGGCAGTGTTAAAAGCGCCGTGCTTGAAGTGAAAAATTATTCACACGGCGATGCCGTGCCGCTTGTGCAATATATAGGCAATGTGCTTTATATGGGCTATTCAAACGAAGATAATTCTTACACAATCACAGAACCTGAAAATATTGAAAAGCTTGTTGCGCTTCACGAAAAAACCGTTTCCGATGAAGCACGCAAAAAAACCGCCGCTTATTACAGAAGCCTTGAAAACAAAGATGTTGATTATGTTGATTATGATGTTTTAAACAGCGATGACGGCATAATCGGCTTTGCCGTAAAATACACCCTCAAAAACGGCAAAACCGTAACAAGAAGATATGAGGTTTCCGGCCTTGCTGTTATTGATGAATATGTTGCCGCCGTTCAAAACAAAGAGGTGCTTAATCAAACATCTCTTAATGAAGAAAACTTCAAAAATATTTATTTCTCTTATTTCTCACATTATCAAAACGATGAGCTTGGTTATTATGAAAAAACCAAAACGGAAACAAGTGATGTATCATCCGCTTATCATGATTCCTATAACAATCGGTTAACCGCAGAGCAGGCGGAAAAGCTGCGTGAATTGCTGATTGAAGACAGGCTCAATGAAACAAAATATGAATTTATTGAAACGCAGGGCGAGCTGTTTTCAATAACTCCGCCTTATTACAGGCAAGTGTTTCCGGCTCTTGAGGGCGTGCTTTGCAATTATATATTCTCTCCGGAGCTTTCGGAGGAAAAACGAAGCGAGCTTATGGCGGTTGAAGAGGAAAAACGAAGCAGCATTATCAGAAGCTATGAAGCAGGCGAGCAAGGTTGCATGGATGAAAGCGGCTGCTATCTGTTTGAAAGCAAAAGCTATGAGATTTTGCCTTATGATTCAAACAGCTGCGAATATTTGAAAACGCTTGGTTTGAAGTTAAAATAACGGCATGGAAAATCAGATGTGCCTTAAAAAACAAAAACGGGAGTGTATCCGAAAGGGCACTCCCGTTAATTTTTTGCAAAATTATTTATTTAGTGTTGTAAGAATAAAGGCAAAAAATAAACGCACTGCGGCATGAATCGCAGTGCGTAAAACCAATCAAACTATCTTAAAAGAGAAAATGCCACATCAATTGCTCCGCCGAGCAGGCGTGATGTTTTTCTCATTCCCAAAGTTTCAGTTATCCACAAAATAATAAGAGCCACAAAGATTGCTATGAGCAGGGTTTCCTTTTTCATAATTATCCTCCTTTTAACGGCTTTTTGAATTGATGTTTATTTATCGCTAATAATATTATAAGCGATTTTTTAAATAAATCAATAGGCGATGTATAATATTTTCGGTTGTGAGTGATAACTTTTTGTCAATATATATAAAAATAGCGATTTACGGTTGAAAATCTAAAGCGTCTGATTTATAATACTACTAATTTGGATTTTCGGAGGAAAAATTGATGCACGGTGCAGAATTATTGAATATTGCGGCCCCCGTTGCGGCTAAAATAGATTGGGCGCAAACGGCAACGGTTGTTGTTTCGGGCATAGTTATTGTTATGCTCGTTTTGGTTGTTCTTATATTTATTTTTAAAGGTTTCGGCGCTGTAATGTCTAAAACAGGCAAATCGCCGAAGAAGAAAAAGAATGCGGAAAAAGCTTCTTCCGCTCCGGCTAAAAAGCCTGCCGTGCCGGCAAGCAAACCGGCGGCTCCCGTTGCGGCAGCACCCTCTTGCGGCATAGATCCTGCTGTTGTGGCGGCAATTTCGGCAGCTGTTTCAGCTTATGAAGGCGGAGCTTCGTTTACCATAAGAGCCATCAGAGTTAAAAAGCCCGCAGGCAGAAATCCGTGGGCGGCGGCTGCGGCTGCTGAAAATGCAAGGCCGTTTTAACAAGTTCGCTTTCTAAATCGGCTGTTGTGTTAATAACTCTATGCGGAAAATGAATTGCAAAAGCTGCTTTTTATTGTTACCGCTTGCTTAATCGGAGGACTTTTATTGTGGAAATTTTACAAGGCGTTTGGGGCGCTATAACCGATATTGTTTCAAACAGCGGTTACGCCTATTTCTTTACCGCAGACGGCGGTTTCAAAAACTTAATAATGATATTGGTGGCCTTTTGCTTCCTGTATCTCGGAATTAAAAAAGGCTTTGAGCCTTTGCTTATGGTGCCTATTGCATTCGGTATGTTGCTCGCAAATATTCCCGGCGCAAACCTTGCGGTGCAATATCATGATTTGCAGGGCTTTATAGATTTAATGGCAGGCAGAATGGTGAATGAAACCACGGGTGCGGTGTGCACGCCGGGGCTTATGGATTTCCTTTATTTCGGCGTTAAAGCGGGAGTTTATCCTCCGCTTATTTTCCTTGGCATCGGCGCCATGACGGATTTTGCTCCGCTTATCGCAAATCCCTCAAGCTTTATTCTCGGTGCTGCTGCTCAGCTTGGCATTTTCTTCACTTATGTGGGTGCAATTCTTTTCGGCTTCACGCCTCAGCAGGCAGGCTCAATCGGCATCATCGGCGGTGCAGACGGCCCAACGGCTATTTTCGTAACTTCAAAATTGGCTCCGGAATTGCTTGGCACCATCGCCGTGGCGGCATATTCCTATATGGCACTTGTGCCCGTTATTCAGCCGCCCATTATGCGTGCTCTCACCACTAAAAAAGAGCGCAGCATTGTTATGGGCAATTTGCGCTCCGTTTCAAAGCTTGAAAAAATCCTGTTTCCGATTATGGTAACGGTTATCGTTTCTCTTCTTCTTCCGGATGCTGCCACTCTTGTGGGCATGCTCATGCTCGGCAACCTGCTTAAAGAAAGCGGCAGAACGGAAAGAATCGCAAAAGCTGCTCAAAATGAGCTTATGAATATCGTAACGATTATGCTTGGCCTTTCCGTTGGCGCCACCACAAGTGCACAAAGCTTCCTTAATTTGAATTCTATTTTCATTGTTGTACTCGGCCTTATTGCATTCTCTGTAGGCACGGCAGGCGGTGTGCTTTTCGGCAAGATTATGTGCGTGTTAACAAAGGGCAAGGTAAATCCGCTTATCGGCTCGGCAGGCGTTTCGGCAGTTCCTATGGCGGCTCGTGTAAGCCAAAAAGTGGGCCAAAAAGAAAATCCGTCAAACTTCCTGCTCATGCATGCAATGGGCCCGAATGTTTCGGGTGTTATCGGCTCAGCGGTTGCGGCAGGCGTTTTGCTTACTCTGCTTAAATAATTATTTAACATTCAAAAAGGGTGTGATAAACACACCCTTTTTTTCGGCTTATGATAAAGAAAAACTGATTTAATCTTATGCCGCATTCTTTTGAATTTGGCGGCAAGTTGTTAAGAAAGAGAGGAAAATATGGCTTTAAATGCAATGCAGCAAGAGGCTGTTAATCAAACCGAGGGCCCACTTTTAATTCTTGCGGGTGCAGGCTCCGGAAAAACCACCGTGCTTGTAAACAGGGTGCAGCATATTATCGGAAGCGGCCTTGCAGCGCCGTGGCAGGTGCTTGCAATCACATTCACAAATAAAGCGGCAGGTGAAATTCGTGAAAGGCTTACAAATGCAATCGGCCCGGAGGCTAATGATATTTGGGCTTACACCTTCCATTCATGCTGCGCAAGGATTTTAAGAAGATTTGCAGACAGGCTTGGCTACACTTCTCACTTTACTATTTATGACACGGATGATCAAAAAAGAGTGATGAAGCATTGCCAAAAGGCACTTGAAATATCAGATAAAATTTTGCATCACAAATCAATTCTTTCCGAAATCAGCTCTGCAAAAGACAGCCTTGTTGATTATGAGGAATATAAAAAGCTGGCTCAAAATGATTTCAGAAAGGCTCGCATTGCCGATTGCTATGAGCTTTATCAAAAAGAGCTTTTAAAATCCGATGCAATGGATTTTGATGATATTATTTTCAACACCGTGCGCCTGCTTGAAGGCAATCCGGATGTGCTGGAACTTTATCAAAAGCAGTTTAAATATGTTATGGTGGATGAGTATCAAGACACTTCTCATGCCCAATACATACTCGTTTCACTGCTTGCGGGCGGATATAACAACATCTGCGTTGTGGGCGACGATGATCAAAGCATTTATCGCTTTAGGGGCGCCACAATAGAAAACATTCTTTCGTTTGAAAATCAATATAAGAATGCCCGTGTTATCAGGCTTGAGCAGAATTATCGCTCAACTCAAAATATTCTTGATGCTGCAAATGCCGTTATCGCAAACAATAAAAACCGCAAGGGCAAAAACCTGTGGACTCAGGCAGGCAGCGGCGAAAAAATTATTTTCAACACTCTTGAGGACGAGGCGGCCGAAGCAAGCTTTATAGCGCAGGAAATTCTTAAAAATGTTAAAAACGGCAAAAAAATGAGCGATCACGCTGTGCTTTACAGAATGAACGCTCAATCGCGTAATATAGAAATCACCTTTGCAAAAAGCGGAATACCGCATAAGGTTATCGGCGGCAACAGATTCTTTGATCGCAAGGAAATCAAGGATGTTATATCATATTTTGCCGTTATAAATAATCCGGCGGATAATGTGCGCCTGCAAAGAATAATAAATGTGCCCAAAAGAGGAATAGGCGACACAATGTTTGCAAATGTTATGGAAATTGCAACGGGGCTCGGCTTATCTGCTTTTGAGGTTTGCGAGCGTGCCGATGAATTTCAAAAAACGCTGCGCAGCGCCCAAAAATTGCAGGGCTTTGCCGCAATGATAAGGCATTTTCAGGATTGCCTTGATGATATGCCGCTTTCGGATCTTTTGCAAGAGGTGCTTGATAAAACAAATTATTTTGATTATCTTGATGAAGATCCCGAATCCGCAGAGGACAGAAAAAACAACATAAACGAGCTTTCCTCAATGTTTATAAAATATCAGGAAGAGGATGCAGATTTTGAACTTTCCGATTTTCTTGAGGATGTTGCGCTTGTTGCCGATATAGATTCTTATAACGAAGATGATGATGCCGTTGTGCTTATGACTCTTCATTCGGCAAAAGGGCTTGAATTTCCGATTGTGTTTATTCCCGGCATGGAAGAAAGTGTGTTCCCCGGAAGCCAATCCGTTTATAGTGAGGAGGATTTGGAGGAGGAACGCCGCCTCGCCTATGTTGGAATCACAAGAGCAAGGGAAAAGCTTTATCTTCTTAATGCACGCCGCAGAATGCTTTACGGCACCACAAATCGCAATCAGGCATCTCGCTTTTTGCGTGAAATTCCCGTAAGCGTAACGGATGATATAACGGTGCAAAGCTATGTGCCTCATTCAAAATTCGGCTCGTTCGCTCAGCCGGCGCACAGCACTTCATCTTCGGCAGCGCATAAATTCGGCCAGGTCGGCGGTGCTGCTTCATCATCTCAGCGCTTTGCGGCAGGCGATACCGTTCGCCATAAGGCATTCGGCACAGGCATGGTTATATCTGCAAGAGAGCTTGGAAACGACACTTTGCTTGAGGTTGCTTTTGATAAGGACGGAGTCGGCACCAAAAAGCTTATGGCAAATTACGCAAAGCTTGAAAAGCTGTAATTGATAATTAAAAAAGCGGCGGTTGTTGCCTTCGCTTTAGTAAAAAATAAATATAAAAACGCTGTTTTAAAACTTCATTAAAATAAAAAAATCTGCCAATACTTTTTTGTATTGGCAGTTTTTATTTGTTTGCTGTTTTGCGGCACTGCTTTTGCGTGCCTTTTTTTGCCGGTGTGATTGTTGATTTTCAAAATCTGCTCATCAGCGGGGAGCAGGTTGCCTGTTAATCATCCTTTGTCTGCTTCCGTTGCGCAGCAGCAGGCGGGCGCATCATCTTTTTCGGGAGGGAAAAATTCATCAACGGGGAATTCAATTCCTTGGAATGTGTCGCATGGGTTTTGCGTGTTGCATTCGCATTCTCTTTCCGGAATGCAATAATCATATGCCGGAATAAGAATCTGCACATCTCTTTCCATTTGCACTATGCTGAAAAGCCCAAGGGTAACAAGCACTGCTTTTGCCGCACCTGCACTCGGCACGGTGTCTTGTGTGCCTTGCAAAACGGATTGCGGAAACGATGTGCAAAGCGGAATGCAGCAATCACACAAATTAACGGTGTTGCACGCAAGTATAACGGGGTCAACAGCCTGAATTTTGCATGCCGGGTTTGTGTATTGCGGTGCCTCCGGGCAATCGGTGGCTTCCGAAATCGGATTTGAAACAAAAACCTTCACCTTTCCGTCAGAGCCGTAAAGTATGCATTTTTTCGTGAATTGGGCATATCCAACGGCAACCTCCGGGGTTGTGCACGGCGCCGAATAAGTATCAAATTCAAGGCGAAAATAAAAGGTAATGTCAACGGAATAATAGCCTCTGTTAAATGGCACCTCCTCCAAATCAACGGAAACGGATGCAACCTCGCATTCTCGGCATTTAACTGTAACAGCTTCGTCAATAAGCCTTTGGCTGCGAGAGAAAAATGTAACCCTTAAATCCTCAAGGCAGTCTTTGGAAACGCAGCTGTCATAGATTCGCTTTGTGTCTATGCAAACGGCTTCGTTAATTCGTTTGTCGCCTGAGTCAATAATGTTGTTTGCCATAAAAAAACTCCTTTGCAGAATAATTGAAGCGAGCTTCATATCATTCTATGCACAGGCTTTTTTGTTGACAACGTTTTTTAATCAGTCTTCAAATTTTGCCAAAATAAAATCCCCCTTTTGCTTTTTTCGCATTAGGGGGATTTTTGCTTATTTGTTGTTTTGGTCAAAAACAGGATACATTCTGCGATAGGTTGAATTTATCTTTCTGAAATAATCGGCGTCTGCGCTGTCTATCGTTTCCCTTGTGGTGCGAAAACGCCAATTTTTGTTTGGCACTCCGGGAACATTCATTCTTGCATCGGCGCCAAAGCCGCACATATCCTGAAATGCTATGATTGCCACATTTGAAGAGCTGCGCCAAACACATTCTATTATTTTGCGGCAAGATGGGCTTTGAAAGCCGCCCTCGCCCCAATTTTCGCCTTCAAAGCCGGCGTAATCAAGTGCAAATCTGCGCTCTTGCTCGCTTGCCTCCCAAAGCCAACCAAGCAGGGTATTGTTGTCGTGCGTGCCAACATAATTTATGCTGTTTTGCGTTGCGTTATGCGGCATATGACTTGAATCCGAATTCGGGTCAAAGCCGAATTGCACCACCTTCATTCCGGGAAATCCCGTGTCTTTCAGCAGCTGCGTAACGTCCTCGCCGAAAACCCCCAAATCCTCTGCAATAACGGGCGCATCGGGGAATTTTTCAAACACTTTTTCAAATAAATCCATGCCCGGGCCTTTTACCCATTCGCCTGTTTTGGCGGTTTCGGAATCGGCAGGCACTTCCCAATAGCTTGCGAATGCTCTAAAATGGTCTATGCGCACAATGTCGTATGTTTTAAGGGCAGCACCAAGGCGTGAAAGCCACCATTTGTATCCGTCCTTTTTCATGGCATCCCAATTGTAAATCGGGTTTCCCCAAAGCTGGCCGTTTTCGCTGAAATAATCGGGCGGCACACCTGCCACTTTTTCGGCGGTAAGCGTTTTTTCGTCTATCTTGAAAAGCGGCAAATCGGCCCAAACATCAACACTGTCCATAGCCACATAAAACGGCATGTCTCCTATAACGGCAATGCCCTTTTCGTTGGCATATTTCTTTATCTTAAACCATTGCTTAAAGAAAATATATTGCACAAACTTCCAAAATGCGGCGCTTTCTTCGTAAGTAAAAATATCCTTAATACAGCTAAAATATCTTGCTTGCTTTTCGCCCCATTTCCACCATGGTGCGCCGCCGTTTTGCTCTTTAACCGCCATGAAAACAGCATAGTCGGTAAGCCACGGGTTTTCAAGCTCAAATTGTTTTATGCTCTTTGCGGTTTCATCGTCAATGTTTAAAAATGCTTTTTTCAGCAGCTTGTATCTTTGCTCTGCGGCAAATTCATAATCTGCCGTGTATGGCGATCCCGTGTAAATATTGCTCGCGGCGTCGGCTTGCGAAACAAGCCCGTCTTCAACAAGCCCTTTTGGGTTTATAAAAAGGTAATTGCCGGCAAAAGCACTCGGCGAGCAATATGGGCTGTTTGCACCGTCAAGCGGGTTAAATGGCAGCACCTGCCAATATGAAAATCCCATTTCGCTTATTTTATCTATAAAATGCAGGGCGTTTTCATCAAACACGCCAACGCCGTAATCACCCGGAATGGAGCTGATGTGAAAAAGCACTCCTGCGCCTCTTTTTTTTAACATGATTTCCGCCTTTCGTTCGGCAAATGCCGATTAAAGTTTTTGCAATCAATAATTTTATCAAATATGAGCAAAAAGTGCAACCTGTAAATCAGCTTTTCAAGCTTGTATGTTTCTTTGCCCGCTCGGCAAAGCGCACTCAAAATAAAAGCTGCCCGAATCGATTTTGTATATAAACGAATCGGCGGTAAGCTTCCCAAAACTTTCAATTAAGGAATGGCATAACATAGTAAAAAGCGGCACACACAAGGTACTGCCCTTTTGGGGCGGTGCCTGCGTGGCCGCTTGCCTTAATTCTGTTCTTTTCGATTGTTACAGTTATCATAGTTTCCTTTTGGGCATAAGAAAAGCACCGTGCTTTGTGCATGGCGCTTCTTTAGCCCTTGATATTTTATTTTACAGCCTGCCGATTACTCCGCCGAGGGTGATTTTAAACGCCTCGCCGAGTGTAGTTTTGTGCCCTGCTTTAATGTTTTCATACAGATATTTCAGTATCTTGTATTCGATTACTTAAATATCGTCTTTTGGCATAGGTTATTCCTCGTCTTTGTATTTTCTTGCAATTTTAAAGCAACGTTCTTTCCATTCTTTTATTAAGGCTTTCATTTCGGGTGTGTTACATTCGCCTATTATCATGTGAGGATTTGCCTCTTTCCATTTTTTGATAATTTCCTTTTCGCGCTCCACCATTTCTTTATCAAGATTTGAAAGCTCCATTTCCATTTTTTTATTCATCTATTCCTCCTGTAATATTTCATTCCGCATTTTCTGCACACTTCCTCTATTATCAGGTGAAGCCTTTGTTCTTCATATTCTTCTAACGCATAGCCACGCTCAAACATAATATTAGAAACATCTATTTCTGCCTTAATGATTTCATGCAGATACTTCAGTATCTTGTATTCGATTACTTAAATATCTTATTTTGGCATAGGTTATTCCTCGTAAAAAAACACTGTGCTTTATTTTACTCCTGCATCTTAGATTTGAGCAATTTGTAAAATGAATCATTAACTCTTTTCTCGACATTTATCATAAAAAGATTGTTATTTAGAAACTCAAGCCCGGCATTCGTTATTGTTACTTTTCCTGCTTCAAGAAAGTTGCGTTCATTTTTGTCTGTAACAACTTTAATTCCGCTCACATAATTGTTTTCTATATAGAATTCGATTATCTCATTCCAATATTCTTTAGGAATTTCAAAAAAATCACATTTCCAAGAAAAAGCTTTAAGTGTTGCGGTGCAACCCTGTTCCTTGCATTCACTCAAATATCTTAAAATTTTATATTCTGCAAGTTCAACTTCTTTATATTTTTCAGATATTTCGCCATATCTCATAGCTTCTTCTTTTTGTAAAGTTTTCATTTCAGGAGTGTTACACTCACCTCTCATCGTTTCAGGCAATTTGGCACGCCATTTCTTTATAATTTCTTTGCTTAATTCAGCATACTTTTTCCCGGCAGCCAACAATTCCTCTCTTTCACTTGGTATCAACTTTTATTCCTCCTGCAATATTTCATTCCGCATTTTCTGCATGCTTCCTCTATTATCAGGTGAAGCTTTTGTTCTTCGTATTCTTCTTCCGTATAGCCACGCTCAAACATAATATTAGAAACATCTAGTTCTGCCTTAATGCTTTCACACAGATATTTCAGTATCCTTGTATTCGATCACTTCAATATCGTCTTTTGACATAGGCTATTTCTCGTCATCAGATTTTTCATCATCACTCGATTTTGGTTGAAAATTTTTCATTCGGTTTTTTATGAAATCATCTATTTCCTTTAATTCTTCTTCTGTAACTTCTTCGTGTCCTGTTACTATACATTTAGGTATATCAGTCCACCGTCTGTCACTGTATGGCTTTTTTTCGCTCATTTATTCCATCTCCGTTAAAATTATATTATAAACGCCTTTTTCTTTGAACTTTTCTATCACAAAAAATCGACTGTTTCTCGCATACAAAATTTCTTTTTCTTCATCATCAGTTAATTCATTTGCAGCAAATGCAGCAGTTTTATTTCGAGCAAAATTTGAAGTGATTCTTTTTGCGGATTTTTCTGTTTTTCTTGCTACGCTGCTTTTCGATCTTTCGCCGCCGTGCTTCTTAACATATTCATCCTGCCACTTATCCCAATCGGCAACGGCAACGCCGTAATGGCAGCGGCACCAAGGATGCATCGGCGGGAAGTTTCGCCCCGGAACACGCTGCGAAAACTTGAATTTCTTGCCGTTCAGCGCCTTGCACACGGGGCAGGCGTATGCTCTGTTGCAACACCTCCGGGCGGTTGAGTTTATATATACTTTCTCTTATAGGCATTAAATCTGCATATTCGGGATATTTTTTCTAAAACTCATCCATTCTTTGGATTAACAACATTATATCACTGCCCGGCAATTTTTTAAAGAGATTCGCATATTTGATAGCGTTATCTTTGAAAATTGCCTGCAATTTGTCGGCACCGCTTTTTAGTCCGGCACGGATTATTTGCCGCCGCAAAAATAAAGGCAAAAAGCTTCGGCTGCATATTATATATTATTTTAAATTATTTAATAAATAGCAGTTGAATATGCACTCTGTGTTTGCTATAATTAAAAATATTATGGAATAGTATGAGTAACTGTAATTTTCAGATGAAAAAAGCAGAAAAAGAGGGGGATTTAATGGAAAAAACAGGCAGAAAAACGGCTGTTGTAAGCGAGTATGAGCTTATGCGCCAGCGTGAGTTTTGCTCAAAGGTTAATTCCGTTATTTCAAAAAGATACAGCGCCCCGCCGCTTGCTTGCGTAGTAACTTACGGCTGCCAGCAAAATGTGGCAGACAGCGAACATATTAAAGGCATGCTTGCCGAAATGGGCTATGGCTTTACGGAAGAACGCACAAAGGCGCAGCTTATTATTTTTAACACCTGTGCCGTGCGAGAGCACGCAGAAGACAGGGTTTTCGGAAATGTGGGCATGCTTAAATCGTATAAGCTTGAAAATCCGGGCGTTATAATCGCTTGCTGCGGATGCATGATGCAGCAAAAGCACATTGCGGATAAAATCAAAAAAAGCTATCCTTTTGTGGATCTTGTGTTCGGCACGCATGTTGTTTATAAGCTGCCGCAGCTTTTGTTTGAGGCGCTAACTCGCAAAAAAAGAGTTTTTGAACTTCCGGATACGGACGGCGCCATCGCAGAGGGCGTTCCCGTGCTGAGGGATAACGACAAAAAAGCATGGATTCCCATAATGTACGGCTGCAATAATTTTTGCACTTATTGCATTGTGCCGTATGTCAGAGGCCGTGAACGCAGCCGAGAGGCGGCTGATGTTGTTAAAGAGGCAAAAGAGCTTGTGGAAGCCGGATATAAAGAAATAACGCTGCTTGGGCAAAATGTTAATTCATACGGCAAAGATCTTGAACCCCGTGTTAGCTTTGCACAGCTGCTGAAGATGATAAATGATATAGACGGCGATTTCAGAATAAGGTTTATGACAAGCCATCCGAAGGATTGCACCAAAGAGCTTTTGCAAACAATGGCATCGTGCGATAAGGTGGCAAAGCATTTGCATTTGCCGTTTCAAAGCGGAAACAATCGTGTGCTGCGGGCAATGAACAGAAGCTACACAAGAGAAAAATATTTAGAGCTTATTGATTATGCAAAGCAGCTTATGGGCGATGAGCTTTCTATAACCTCGGATATTATAGTGGGCTTCCCCGGCGAAACATATGATGAGTTTTGCGACACTCTTTCCCTTGTGGAGCGGGTTAAATTCACATCATTGTTCACATTCATTTATTCGCCGCGCAAGGGCACTCCCGCCGCAGAGCTTGATGATCCCGTTCCGGCAGCGGAAAAAGGTAAGTGGCTTAGGGAGCTGCTTGATTTGCAGGAAAAAATATCTGCGGAAAATATGAAAAAATATGCCGGTAAAACCTTTAAGTGCTTTGCTTACGGCAAGGGAAAAACAGGTGATAATTACATTGCCGCCAGAACAGACGGTAATTTGATTATAGAATTTGAGGGAAGCGAAGATATGATCGGCTCTTTCCTTAAGCTGACGGTTACAGAGCCAATGACCTATGTGCTCAAGGGCCGCTTGGCAGAATAAAAAAGAAAGGAAATCACAATTATGGGTTTAGAAGAAACTCTCCGCCAGCTCGGCAAGGAAATTCAAAGCGATCCTCGCTTTGCAGCTCTTAAAGCCGCAGCGGCAAAAAACGATGCAGATGAAAGCCTTCAAAATCAAATGCAGGAAATGCAGCTTTTATCGCTTAAATATCAGCAGGAGGCAGGCAAGGGCGAAGAGGCAGACAATGCCAAGATAGAAGAATTGCAAAAGCAATATTCCGCTCTTTATGAGGAAATCATGAAAAACGAGAATATGGAGGCATATTCCGCTGCCGCTTCTCAAATGGAAGAAATGGCTCAGTATATCAGCAAAATGATCGGCCTTTTCTTTGACGGCCAAGATCCCGAAACCTGCGAGATTCCCGATGAATCCTGCACACACAATTGCTCAACCTGCGGCGGTTGCCACTGATTGCAATTAAAACGGCAAGAGCCGGGCAGATGGCCTATTACGGCGTGCAACGGCTTTAGCTTAATTTTATAAAAATCACGGGCATTGCCCGTAAAACAGAGGAGGAAAAATATGGCAGCAAAAAAGAACGGTGGATTATCTCCCATGATGGAGCAGTATTTTGATATCAAAAGCCGATATCCCGGCATGCTGCTGTTTTTCCGCCTCGGTGATTTTTACGAGATGTTTTTTGACGATGCCAAAACAGCTGCTGATGAGCTTGATTTGGTGCTCACCGGCAAGGAATGCGGCATGGACGAGCGTGCGCCGATGTGCGGCGTGCCTTTTCACTCTGCCGATTCCTATATCGCAAAGCTTGTTAACAGGGGCTATAAGGTTGCGATTTGCGAGCAGCTTGAGGATCCAAAGCTTGTTAAAGGGCTTGTTAAAAGAGATGTTGTAAGAATCATAACCCCCGGCACGGTTATAGAGGGCAATATGCTTGATGATTCCACCAATAATTATCTTTGTTGCATTTGCCGAGACGAAAAGGAAACCGGGCTGTGCTTTGCCGATGTGTCCACAGCAGAATTTCATTTAACGGCGGTTAAGGGCGCAGACAGTGAAAATAAAATAATAGATCAGCTTGCGGCATATATGCCAAAAGAGGTGCTTGTTAATTCGGCAGCGCTTGATTATGCCCGTGCCGCAGATTTTCTTAAGGCAAGAAACGGCGCCAAGGCACAGCTGCTTGAAGATGAAAAATTTGATTATAACGCTGCCACGGAGCTTATTCTTGAAACTCTTAAAAAGGATGAAATTTCAAGCCTTTCCCTTGGAAGCAGCAAGCCGGTTGTGCGTGCACTCGGTGCGGTTATCGGCTATCTTAAAGAGGTTCAAAAGAAAGACGAAATCGAAACACCGGCAGATATAGATTATTTTGAAAGCGATCAGTATTTAAAGCTTGATATGAATGCCCGCCGCAATTTGGAACTCACAAAATCCATGATGACGGGCGATAAAAGGCATTCGCTGCTTTGGGTGCTTGATAAAACAAAAACTCCTATGGGCCGCAGAATGATAAGGAATTGGCTTGAAAGGCCTCTTATGTCTGCCGCACAAATAATCAAAAGGCAGAATGCCGTCGGTGAGCTTGCGGATAATCCGGAGCTTCGTGATAAGCTCAGAAACGCATTCTCCGGCATCAGCGATATGGAAAGGCTGATGACTCGGATTGCTTATTCAACCGCAAATGCAAAAGAGCTTAAATCGCTGCAGCAAACGGTGCAAAGGCTGCCGCAGATAAAATCGCTTTTAAGCGGATGCCAAAGTGCTTTGCTGAAAGATATAAATTCGGGCATTGATCCCCTTGCGGATATTGAGGAGCTTGTGGATCGGGCCGTTTCGGATGAGCCTCCGCTTACGGTGCGTGAGGGCGGAATGATCAAAGCGGGATTTAATTCTGAGGTTGATGAGCTTCGCTCCGTTATGCAGGACGGCGCAGGCGTTGTTGCCGCAATAGAAGCCCGCCAAAGAGAAGAAACAGGTATTCCAAAACTTAAGGTTGGCTATAACAGAGTTTTCGGTTATTACATAGAGGTTACCAATTCGTTTAAAGATATGGTGCCCGAAACATACATAAGAAAGCAAACCCTCACCAATTGCGAAAGATATATCACCCAGGAATTAAAAGAGCTTGAGGGCAAAATAGTGGGTGCAAAAGATCGCTTGGTTGCACTTGAATATCAGGTTTTCTGCAAAGTAAGGGAAACCATATCTCAAGAAACGGGCAGAATTCAAAAAACGGCAAAATCTCTTGCCGTGCTGGACACTTTGGCAAGCCTTGCAGAGGTTGCCGTAACAAATAATTACTGCTGCCCGCAAATTTCAACAGGCGGCGTGATTGATATTAAAGACGGCCGCCATCCCGTTGTGGAGGCTATTATGAACGGTGCTCCGTTTGTGCCTAACGATACCGTGCTGGACACCGCCGATAACCGCTGCATGATTATAACAGGCCCCAATATGGCGGGTAAATCAACTTATATGCGCCAAATTGCCATTATAGTGCTTATGGCTCAAATCGGCTCTTTTGTGCCTGCCCGCTCTGCGGATATAGGCATTGTTGATGCCATATTCACAAGAGTCGGTGCTGCCGATGATTTGGCAACGGGCCGCTCCACTTTTATGGTTGAAATGAGCGAAGTGGCGGATATTCTTAAAAATGCCACTAAAAACAGCTTGATAATTCTTGATGAAATCGGCAGGGGCACTTCAACGTTTGACGGTATGAGCATCGCCAGAGCCGTGCTTGAATTTGTTTGCAAAAAGAAAACACTTGGCGCAAAGGCACTTTTTGCCACTCATTATCACGAACTCACCGCTATGGAAGGCTTGTCGGAGGGTATTAAAAACTATTCAATTGCCGTAAAAAAGCGAGGCGACGATATAACCTTCTTGCGCAGAATAGTGCGCGGCGGCGCAGATGAAAGCTTTGGCATTGAGGTTGCCAAGCTTGCAGGCGTGCCGGATTCCGTTGTGCGCAGAGCCAAAGTGATTTTAAAAGAGCTTGAGCAAAACAAAACAGCCATCGAATTTAAGGCGGAGGAGTCCGTAACGGAAGATGAAGAGGATATTCAATATAACTTTACCGCAAACGGTAAAAATGAAATCCTTGAAATTTTAAAGGCCACGGATGTAAACACACTAACGCCTATTGAAGCAATGCAAACACTTTATGATTTAAAGAAAAAAGCAGAGGAGCTTTAACGCTCCCTTTGATTTAGAGAGGTGAGAAATAAATGTCTGTAATAAATATTCTGCCGAAAGAGGTTTACAGCCTTATAGCCGCAGGTGAAGTGGTTGAAAGGCCCATGAGCGTTGTTAAGGAAATGATTGAAAATTCAATTGATGCCGGCGCAAAGCACATAACGCTTGAAATTAAAAACGGCGGCACAACTTATATCCGAATAACGGATGACGGCTGCGGAATTTCAAAGGATGATGTGCGCAAGGTGTTTATTTCTCATGCAACATCAAAAATCGCAAAAAGCGATGATCTTAATTCCATAGGCACTCTCGGCTTCAGGGGCGAGGCCATGGCTTCCGTTGCTGCGGTTGCAAAGGTGGAAATGCTCACCAAAACGCAAGCCGAGGAAATCGGCACGCGTTATGAAATTTGCGGCGGCGAGGAAGTTGATTTTTCGCCGGCAGGATGCCCGGCGGGCACAACAATAATTGTGCGTGATATTTTCTTTAATGTGCCTGCAAGAATGAAGTTTCTTAAAAAAGATGTAACAGAGGGAAATGCCGTTCAGGGCGTGGCAGACAGAATTGCTCTTTCGCATCCGGAAATATCATTTCGCTTTATCAGAGACGGTAAGCAGGTTTTGCTTACTTCCGGAAACGGCGATTTAAAGAGCACGGTTTATTCGGTGTTTGGCTCCGATTTGTCCGATACTTTGATTCCAGTTGATTATTCCCTCAATTCAATGCGAATAACAGGCTTTGTTTCAAGGCCGCATCAATCAAGAAAAAGCCGTGCAATGCAATTTTTCTTCATAAACGGCAGGCTTGTTAAAAGCGCAACCGCAATGGCTGCACTTGAGCAGGCTTATAAAAATTCAATAATGGTTGGCAGGTATCCCGCCTGTGTTTTGAATATAGAAATGGATGCAGCCCTTGTGGATGTTAATGTGCATCCTGCAAAAACAGAAGTTCGTTTTGTAAATGAGCGCCCTGTTTTTGACTTGGTTTATTACGGCGTTAAAACCGCCGTTGAGGCCGACAACAGCGTTAAAGAAGCTGCTTTTCATTCGGATGAAAGCGGCAAAAATTATAAAAATCTTGAAAAAAGCTCTGCTAAAACAGATTTCGGAGTTAAGCCCGTGCAGCCGGCTCAATTGAAATTCGGCAAGGCTCGTTCGTCTGATTGGAGTTTGGCAGATTCTTCGGAATATACGGTGCATCGCAGAAAAGAAAGCTACGGCAATCCGTCAGATTATAAAATATCTTCGGATTCTGTTTTTTCGGCAGCCGAAACACTGCATGATGACGAAAGCAAAACCGTTGTTGCAATTGATTTTTCGGATTCGAAAGAATCAAGCTCAGATGTTGTTTACGGCGGCACGGATTCCAAAACAAACACCTCTTTGCTTGCAAACGGCGGCATTGATTTTGCTGCAAGAAACGAATCCCGTGCGGAAAGTGCATCGGAGCCCTCCGGCGGCGATGAAGTTTCAATTGTTGAGCAGAGCGAGGCAATGCCCGAATTCAAAGTGGTGGGCGAAGCGTTTAGCACATATATAATCGTTGAAACAGAAAACAGTCTTTATTATATAGATAAGCATGCAGCGCACGAAAGAATGAATTTTGAGCGCTTTAAGGCAGATGCAAGGAAAAGCGGAATTGCATCTCAAATGCTGCTTGTGCCCGTTGCCGTTTCATTGGCACCCGATGAATATGATTGCATAATCTCAAATCTGAATTTGCTTTCAAAATGCGGATTTGCGGTTGAGGATTTCGGCAGCAATACGGTAATTGTGCGTGAAACCCCATCGTTGCTTGACGGTGATGATGCCAAGGATTTAATTCTTGAAATAGCACAAAAACTGCTTGAGCATAAAACGGATATTGAGCCTGACAGAATGGATTGGATTTTTCATTCCGCATCGTGCAGGGGCGCCGTTAAGGGCGGGGATTACACATCGCCGCAGGAAAGGGAGCTGTTTGTTAAAAAATTGCTCTCAATGCCGGGCATAAAATATTGCCCTCACGGCAGGCCGGTTATGATTAAGGTTTCAAAATATGAAATAGAAAAGCAATTTGGCAGAATTCAGTGATATGGATAAAACTAAGCTTATAGTTGTTGCAGGCCCAACGGCAAGCGGCAAAACAAATCTTGCCGTGCAAATCGCGAAGGCGGTGGGCGGCTCGGTTATCTGCGCCGATTCAATGCAGGTTTATAAGGGAATGGGAATAGCAACGGTAGCGCCAACAAAGCAGGAAATGCAAGGTGTGCCGCATATGCTCAATGAGTTTTTGGATCGCTCTGTTTCATTTTCGGTTTCGGATTTTTGCAGTGCGGCAAGAAAAGCCGTTTCGCAAATAACGGCATCAGGTTCCGTTCCTGTTATTGCAGGCGGCACGGGGCTTTTTATAGACAGCTTTGTTGATAATGTTTCTTTTTCCTCAGCCGCTCCGGATGAGGAACTTAGGGCAAAGCTTATGCAACTTGATGAGGATGAATTGTTTGCAAGGCTGCTGCAAACGGATCCGGCAGAGGCACGGAAAACTCATAAAAACAATAAAAAGCGTGTTGTTCGCGCGCTTGAAATATATTACTCAACAGGCAAAACAAAAACCGAGCTGGATTTGCTTTCAAGGCGGCAGTCGCCATATGATGTGCTTTATCTTGTTATCGGATTTAAAAACAGGGATTTGCTTTATTCCCGCATAAATGCCAGGGTGGATCAAATGGCTGCATCGGGGCTTGAAGAAGAGGCAAGAATCAATCTTGCGTCGGGCGGCAAAACGGCTGCACAGGCCATCGGTCATAAAGAGCTTGCACCGTATTTTGCAGGCGAAATTTCATTTGATGCCGCTTTGGAAAAAATAAAGCAGGAAACACGCCGCTATGCAAAGCGGCAAATCACATGGTTTAAAAGGCGTGAAAACGCCGTGTGGCTTTATGCGGATGAGCTGGGATATGATAAGCTTGCCGAAAAAGCCGTTGATTTAAGCAGGGATTTTTTAAATGGAAAGCAATGAAAAGGAAAAAGGCGTTAAAAGAAAAAAAACGCCTAAATTAAATAAAGAATGGCTTGCAATGGGCTTTGTGGTGTTTTTAATCGTTGCTTATCTTGCCGTGCAGCTTTACGGCTTGTTTAATGTGCGCCTGAAAACGCAAACCGCCGTTGTGTCCACTGTGTATGAAACGGTGCAGGCAAAGGCTCTTGCCGTAAGAGATGAAAGGCTTGTTTCCGCAGATGAAAACGCCGTAACCGCCGTTTCAATCGATGATTGCGATAAGATTAACAAGGGCGGCGAAATCGCAAAGGTTTTTTCAAGCTCCGAAAGCGCTCAGGAATATTCAAATTATAAAAGTCTTGAGCAGCAGCTTAAATATTATGATGATATTGAAAATCAAGCCGTTGGGCAAGCTGCGGATGTTGAATCGCTTGGCAAGGATGTTATCAATGATATAAACGGCCTTGTGCGTGCAAATGCGGCAGGTAATTTTAAAAGCTCTGCCGATTATTGCTCCGAGCTTAACGATAAATTCACCAGAACTCAAATTTTGGTGGGCAACAGTATAGATTTTTCCTCCGTAATGAAGGAAATCGAAGAAAAAATAAATGCAATAGATGAAAATGCCTGTAAGCCGGTAGGCTATGTGAAGGCAGAGGAATCGGGGATTTTTTCAAACTACACGGATGGGCTTGAAACCGCATTTGATTATTCCTCCGTTTCTTCCGGGCTTGATGTTGAAACCTTGCAGCAATGGATCGATCAATCGGGAAATGTGCAGTCAACAAATTCGCTCGGCAAGCTTATCACAAGTTTTGAATGGTATCTTTGTGCCGTTGTGGATACACAGCAGATAAAAGGCTTGGAAAACGGCGAGAATATAGATGTTTCCGTAGATGGCACGGATCATGTTTACACATGCAAAATATTAAGCGGCGCCGAAAATCAGCTCGGTGTTGAAAAAACGGCACTTGTGCTTGAATGCAGCAAAATGAACAGCGATATAGCCTCTTTAAGAACGGCGGATATAGAATTGCGTGTCAATAAATATGAGGGAATAAAAATGCCCGCAAGCGCAGTTCATATAAATAACGGCGAAAAGGGCGTTTATGCGCTTGTGGCATCCGTTGTGGAATGGCGCAAGGCGGAAGTGCTTTATACTCAGGGCGATTATGTTGTGCTTGCTTATGATGAAAAAGATGAAGACGGTATTCGCCTTTATGATCAAATAATAACCCGCGGAAAGGAGCTTCGTGATGGGAAAGTATATAATTGATGAAGAAAGGCTTAAAGCCGTTGAGGAAAATTATAAGCGAATTCTTGAATCCGTTAAGGAATGCGCAGTTAAAGTCGGCAGGGCAGAGGATGCCGTTCGCCTTATGTGCGTTACCAAAACGGTGGAGCCGCCTTATATAAACAAGGCTCTTGAGCTTGGCGCAGATTTGATAGGCGAAAACAGAGTTCAGGAATATTTGGGCAAAAAGGACGAACTTAATCTCGGCGGTGTTGAGCGCCATTTGATAGGCCATCTGCAAACCAATAAGGTGCGCCAAATAATCGGCGAGGTTGATATGATAGAATCCGTTTCCTCGTTTAAGCTTGCAAAGGAAATATCCAGAGTTTCCGCAGCAAAGGGCTTGGTAACAAATTGCCTTGCGGAAGTTAATATAGGAATGGAAGAAAGCAAAAGCGGTTTAATTCCCGCCGAGCTTGAAGAAACGCTTTGCATGATTTCGGAATTGCCCAATATTAAGATAAAGGGCCTTATGGCAATTCCGCCCGTTTGCGAAAGCGAAGCGGAGGCACGCAAATATTTTGCCGCACTTCGTCAATCTTTCATTGACATTAAAGGCAAAAAAATAGATAATATAGATATGGAAATTCTCTCAATGGGCATGAGCGGCGATTATAAGGCCGCAATTGCAGAGGGTTCCGATATAGTAAGAGTAGGCTCCGCAATATTCGGCGCCAGAAAATATTATTGAGCAGGGAGGAAAAGTAATGGGTTTTTTAGATAAATTCACCGAGATGCTTCGTGATAACGACGAAGATGAATTTGATGATTTTTATGATGAAAATCCGGGTTATTCCATGCCGGCACCGCCAAAAAGGGAAAAGCACAGAAGCACAAGAGTGCCAAAGGAAGAAAAACCCGAAAAAATTCACCGCACCCGTGCGGAATCGGACAAGGTTGTTAATATTCACACAACGGCGCAGCTTCAGGTTGTGCTGGTTAAGCCCGAAAGGTTTGAAGAGGCTGCTTCAATCGGCGATAATCTTAATGAAAAGCGCACGGTTGTGCTCAATCTTGAATCCACAAACAGGGATATTGCCCGCCGCCTGCTTGATTTTTTAAGCGGCGTTGCATATGCGAATAACGGCCAAATTAAAAGAGTGGCAAACAGCACTTATATCATCACCCCTTATAACGTTGATGTTATGGGCGATCTTATAGATGAGCTTGAAAACAACGGCATGATAATGTATTGATTGCCAAATCATTAAGGAGGAGAGATATCTTATGATTACGCCTGCGCAGATCAGGGAAAAGGTGCTTTCAAAGGCACAATACGGCTATGATATTGATGAAACAAATGCTTTTATCAGAGAAATAGAAGAATCATTCACAGCCATTTATGATGAAAATAAAGAGCTTTACAGAAAAATGGAGATCCTTGCAAAAAAAATAGAGGAATACAGAGAAGAAGAGGATTCCATTAAAGACACCTTGCTCACAGCTCAAAAAGCTGCATCCGAGGTTAAGAAAAACGCTCAGGAAAAGGCAGATGATTTGCTTGCCGAAAGCGCACGCACAATTCAAATAACCGTAACCGATGCAAAAGAAAAAGCGGAAAAAATAGTTTCAGATGCCCGTGAATATGCTGCAAGGCTCACCAAAGAAAAGGCAGATGCAGCCGGAGAAATTCTTTCAGAGGCAAGGGAAAAGGCAGATAAAGAAATGGCAGATGCCAAGGCTGATTCCTCAGCACTTTTGCAAGAGGCAAAAAGCATTTCACAGCAGCTTATCTCAAAAGCTAAAGAGGAAAAAGAGCATTACGGCAATTTGAAAGATTCTCTTAAAGCAGAGGCTGAATCTTTTAAGGATCAGCTTGTTTCGCTTTATGAGGCTCAGCTTGAAAGGCTTGCTGATATGGAGGCCTGCCCCGAAGCTTCCGTCGATGAAGAGCTTGAAAGCGTAATCGAGCAAACAGCTCAGGATATAGATGAAGTTTCTGCAAAGATTGATGATATGCAGCAATCATTTGAGCAAGCAGAAGCTCCGGCAGAAAGCGAAGATGCGCCTGAAGAAGATTTGGCGGAGCCGCAAAATGCTGCCGAGGATGAAGCAGATGCCGATGCGGAAAAAGCCGAAACGGCAGATGATACCGACAATACCGAATCAAATGATGCGGCAAGCGGCGCAGAAGAAGAAGCTCAGCCTGCGGAAGAAAGTGCAGATGAAATTGTTGATATAAACACAACCGAGCCTGAAAAGATTGCTCCGGCAGAGGTTGAGTATGAGCTTGAGGAAACAGAGCCGGAAAGCATTGTTGCCAAAGAGGCTCAGCCGGAAGAAAATGACGAGCCGGCAGATGTACATAGCGCAGTGGCTGCATTCTCTCAGGATAATTCCGCTTCCGATGAAAAAGAAGAGCATCTTCCGTTTGAAGATTTCTTCCATGTTAAACCCGAAGGTCAGTTCAGAACAAATGAAAAAATAAGCCTTATCCCGCCTGATGAGGATGAGGAAGAAGAAGGTTCAAAATTTAAGGGCTTCTTCAAAAAGAAAAAGAAATAATCTAATAAAGGTTGATGATAACAATGGACTATAAAGATACACTGAATATGATGAAAACAGAATTTCCCATGCGTGCCTCGCTTCCGCAGCGTGAACCTGAAATTCTTAAAACCTGGTATGAAAATAAGCAGTATGAAAAGCTTATGGAGCTTAATGACGGCAAGCCGCTTTTCGTTTTGCACGACGGCCCTCCCTATGCAAACGGCGATATTCATATCGGCCATGCGCTCAATAAAACCTTAAAGGATTTTATTGTAAGATATAAGAATATGACGGGCTTTAAATCCCCTTATGTTCCCGGCTGGGACACTCACGGTCTTCCCACGGAGCTTAAAGCCAGAAAAGAAGCCCACATTTCGGCAGAAACGAATATTTCTGATTTGGAACTTCGTAAAATCTGCCGTGAAACAGCGCTCGGCTTCGTTGATATTCAGCGTGAAAGCTTTAAACGCCTCGGCGTAATCGGCGAATGGGATAATCCCTATATCACCCTCACAAAGGATTTTGAAGAGGAGCAAATTAAGGTTTTTGCCGCAATGGCAACAAAGGGCTATATCTATAAGGGCTTAAAGCCCGTTTATTGGTGCCCGGATTGCAACACCGCTCTTGCAGAGGCAGAAATCGAATATGCAGAGGATCCTTGCCATTCAATTTATGTTAAGTTTAATGTGTGCGATGATCTCGGCAAGCTTTCGGCAATGGGTGCGGATATTAAAAACACCTATTTCGTTATTTGGACAACCACAACGTGGACCTTGCCCGCAAACGTTGCAATTTGCGTGGGCCCAAGCTTTGAATATTCTCTTGTTAAATACGGCAGCGAATATTATGTTATGGCAACAGATCTTGTGGCTTCTGCCATGGAGGCAAAGGGCGTTGCCGAATCCGATTATGAAATCGTAGGCACAATTATGGGCAGCGAGCTTGAATATATGAAGTGCCGCCATCCGTTTATAGACAGAACTTCTCTTGTTATCGTCGGCGATCATGTAACGCTTGATTCGGGCACCGGCTGTGTTCACACTGCTCCCGGCCACGGTGTTGAAGACTTTGTTGTTTGCAAAAACTATCCCGAAATTCCTATCGTTGTGCCCGTTGATGCAAAGGGCAGGCTCACAGAAGAAGCAGGCGAATTTGCCGGCCTCACAACGGAAGAGGCTAATAAGCCGATTGCAGAGCATCTTGAAAAAACAGGCAATCTTTTCGCCCTTCAAAAAATCATCCACCAATATCCGCATTGCTGGCGTTGCCACAAGCCCGTTATCTTCAGAGCCACTTCTCAATGGTTTTGCTCTGTTGATGATTTCAAGGAGGATGCGGTTAAGGCTTCTGAAAGCGTTAAATGGTTCCCTGAATGGGGTAAAGACAGGCTTCAGTCAATGGTTAGAGAGCGTGCAGATTGGTGCATTTCCCGCCAAAGAAAATGGGGCGTTCCCATTCCCGTGCTTTATTGTAAGCATTGCGGCAAGGAAATTATTGATAATGATGTTATGATGAAGGTTTCCGAAATCTTCGGCAAAGAAGGCTCTGATGCTTGGTATGCGCACGATGCCGAATATTTCCTCCCTGAGGGCTTTAAGTGCCCGCATTGCGGCAAAGCAGAAGGCTTTGATAAGGAATCCGATATTATGGATGTTTGGTTTGATTCGGGTTCAACTCATCAGGCCGTTCTCGCAAAAAGGCCCTATCTCGGCAGACCTGCCGATGTTTATCTTGAGGGTGCAGACCAATACAGAGGTTGGTTCCAGTCCTCACTTCTTACCTCTGTTGCGCAGGGGCTCGGCGCTCCGTTTAAGCAAATCATCACTCATGGATGGACTGTTGACGGCGAAGGCAAAAAAATGTCTAAATCCCTTGGAAACGGCATTGCTCCGCAGGATATCATTCAAAAATACGGTGCAGATATTCTTCGCCTTTGGGTTGCTTCTTCTGATTATCATGCAGATATCAGAATCAGCCCCGAAATCCTGAAGCAGCTTTCGGATAATTACAGAAAAATCAGAAACACGGCTCGTTTCTGCCTCGGTAACCTTTATGATTTTGATCCGAATAAGGATCAGGTTGCAAATGAAAGCCTTGAAGAGCTTGATAAGTATGCTCTTATGAAGCTGGATGAGCTTATCACAACAGTAAGAAACAGTTTTGAAATTTATGAGTATCACACTGCAGCGCATGCAATTCACAATTTCTGCGTTGTTGATATGAGTAACTTCTATTTTGATGTGCTTAAAGACAGGCTTTACACCTCTGTAAGCACCTCAAACACACGCCGTGCGGCCCAAACTGTTCTCTATAAAATCCTTGATGCGCTCACTCTTATGCTTACTCCGATTCTTGCCTTCACGGCAGATGAAATTTGGCGCTTCATGCCGCATGATTCTTCAAGAAATGCTGAATCACCGCTCTTTAACGAAATTCCTAATCCCGATTTCATTGAAACCGATAAAGCATTTATGGATAAGTGGGAAAGAGTTCATGCAGTTCGTGTTGATGTTCAAAAGGCTCTTGAGCTTGCAAGAAACGAAAAAATCATCGGCAAATCGCTTGAGGCTAAGATTACCCTCGGTGCAGACGGAGAGCTTTATGATTTCTTAAAGGCAAATGAAGCTGCATTGCCCGAAATTTTCATCACTTCTGCTGTTGAAGTTGTTTCGGATAAGCAGGATTTTTCAGGCGATGTTGAAGGGCTCACAGTTTCCGTTGCCAAGGCAGACGGTGAAAAGTGCGAGCGCTGCTGGAAATTCTCCTCCACAGTCGGAAAAGATGCAAATCATCCGCATCTTTGCGCTCATTGTGCCGAAGTTCTTGCACAAATGCAATAATAATTAAAACTTTTATCAAGGCGGGCAAGAGATCTGCCCGCCTTGTGCTTTGTTTTTTTACGGGAGTGATATTTTGCATAAAAAAAAGCATATTTGGTGTGCAATAATGATTTTTCTTATTGCCGCTTTTGATCAAATAACAAAATATTTTGCCGTAAAGGAATTAAAGGGCGGTGAGCCGGTTAATTTTATTAAGGGTGTTGTTCGCTTTAAGTATGCCGAAAACACAGGCATGGCATTTTCACTGTTTAACGGAGCCCGTTGGGTGTTTGTTGCGGTCACTGTTGTGGCTTGCTCGGCGGCGCTTTGGTATATTTTTTCAAATCGCTGCAAATCGCTTTGGCTTTATTGGAGCATTGCAGTTATTGCGGCGGGCGGTATCGGTAATTTAATAGACCGTGCTTTGTATGGCTTTGTTGTTGATTTCATAGAGCCGGTTTTTGTGGATTTCGCCGTTTTTAATATTGCCGATTGTGCCGTAACGCTCGGCGCGGTTTCTCTTGTTATTTATCTTCTTTTGGATTTGTTTAAAAAGGAGGATAAGGCTGTTGAGTGATGCTTATATTTTTAATGTGCTGCCGGAAAATGCAGGCGAAAGGCTTGATAAATTTGTAAGCGACAGTGCAGAAGGGCTTTCACGCTCGGCCGCTGCAAAAATTATAGATGAAGGCGGCGTAAAGGTAAATTCCTTAACACAAAGCAAAAATTATAAACTCAAGCAGGGTGATATGGTGGCGCTGGTTATTCCGCAGCCCGTTGAGCTTGATACACGGCCGGAAAATATTCCCCTTGATATTGTGTTTGAAGATTCGGATTTGCTTGTTGTAAATAAGCCTAAGGGCATGGTTGTGCACCCCGCCCCCGGAAATTACAGCGGCACGCTTGTTAATGCGCTGCTTTATCATTGCGGCAGCTCACTCAGCGGCATAAACGGAGTGCTTCGCCCGGGAATAGTGCACAGAATTGATAAAGACACATCAGGCCTTTTAATTGTTGCCAAAAACGATTTTGCCCATGCAGGCCTTGCAGAGCAAATAAAGGAGCATTCTTTTGAACGGGCTTATGAGTGTGTGGCTCACGGAAGTGTAAAGGAAGATGCCTTTACAATATCGCAACCGATCGGCAGAAATCCCAAAGACAGAAAAAAGATGGCAGTCACTTTTAAAAACTCCAAGCCTGCCGTAACTCATGTTGATGTGATTCGCCGTTACGGCAATTTCACTCATTTGCGCTGCACTCTTGAAACGGGGCGCACTCATCAAATCAGAGTGCACCTTTCATATATAGGCCACCCAATCGCCGGTGATGAGGTTTACGGCCCCAAAAAGCCCGTTAAGGGGCTCGGCGGCCAATGCCTTCATGCAAAGCATATCGGTTTTGTGCATCCACGCTCCGGAAAATGGCTTGAATTTGAAAGTGATTTACCGGAATATTTTACATCATTTTTAAGCAAACTTGAAAATGGGCAGATTTAATTCTGCTAAAATAAATCTCATCTTTGCAATGCTGTTGCAAAGCAAATAGTCCATTTGGCTTGCTAAGGAGAAAAGTATGGCTCAAACATTTGAAAATTGGCTTGTTGTTTCGGATATAGACGGCACATTGAAAAGTAAATTCAGAACTTTGCCAAAAAGAAATTATGATGCTATAAAGGAATTTACGGATAAAGGCGGCAATTTCACTCTGGCTTCGGGCAGAATGGTTTCAAGCCTTAAAAGAAATTACGACAGGGTGCCTGCTAATCAGCCTGCCGTAATTGTAAACGGCGCCGGAGTCTATGATTATAAGCGGGAAAAAATGCTTTGGCGCAGCACTATTGGTCCAAAAGGCAGGGAATTTGTTAAAGAAATATCGGAGCTTTTTAATACGCATGGCCACAGTGTTGATGTTGGCATATTTTTTGATGATTTTGTTTATATAGTAAAAAAAGGCTTGCTTTCCAGAGGGCAAATGTTTTTTGATAAATCTCATTATGAGGTAACAAGCATTGATGATGTGCCGGAAGAGGGCTGGATGAAGGTTATTTTTTGGTCTAATCCTCTAACTATAAATGAACTCGAAAAATACATAAGCCGCCATGAAAATCCGGATGCAAATTTTATGATGTCTTCAATTTGGAGCCTTGAAATGCTGCAAAAAGGCACTCATAAGGGCATGGGAGTTATGTGGCTTGCAGATAAGCTCGGCGTTGAAAAAAGCCATGTTGCCGCAATCGGCGATTATTATAATGATTGGGATATGCTTAAAACGGTTGGCCTTCCGGCGTGTGCCGGTCAGGCGCCAAAGCCCATTCACAAAATTTGCAAATTTGAGGCATGCCATTGCAATCACGGCTGTGTCGGCGATTTGCTTGAATATATAATGAGCGGCAAGGCAGAAGAAGATATCGCTGCAAATGCCGCAAAAGGAATTGATTTAAAATGATTATCGGCGCACATTTAAGTGCTTCAAAGGGCTATGTGCATATGCTTGATGAAGCCGTCTCAATTGGCGCAAACACATTTCAGTTTTTCACACGCAATCCGCGCGGCGGCAAGGCAAAGGAACTTGATTTGAATGATGTTGCGCTTTTTAATGAAAAAAGCAGGCAATGCAATGTGAATATAATTTTGGCCCATGCGCCGTATACTTTGAATTGTTGCTCTGCTAAGCCTGATATAAGGCGGTTTGCGGCAGAAACATTTGCCGATGATTTAAAAAGAATGGAAGCAACTCCCGGAATGCTTTATAATTTTCACCCCGGCTCACATGTGGGGCAGGGCGAAGAGGAGGGTATCCGCCTTGTTGCAGAGGCGCTGAATTCCGTGCTTTTTGAGGATATGACAACTACTGTGCTGCTTGAAACAATGGCAGGAAAAGGCACGGAAATCGGCAAAAGCTTTGAGCAGCTGCAAAGCATAATAGAGCGTGTTGAGCTTGCGGATAAAATCGGTGTTTGCCTTGATACCTGCCATGTTTTTGATGCAGGCTATGATATTGTTAATGATTTGGACGGCGTGCTTGAAAGCTTTGATAAAGTTATCGGATTAAAACGCTTGCGTGCTCTTCATTTGAACGACAGCAAAAACCCATTCGCCTCGCATAAGGACAGGCATGAAAAAATAGGTGAGGGCACCATCGGCACTGCAGCTTTTGAAAAAATAGTAAATAATAAATATCTGCGTGATTTGCCGATGTATCTTGAAACGCCCAATGAGCTGTCCGGCTACAAGGCCGAAATTGCGCTTTTGCGTTCACTTCAAAAATAATTTTCCGTAATGCGCATCTTTAGCGGCGTTTCAGTGCCGTGCGGGGTGTTAAATGGCTTTTTGCGGCCGATTTTGCGTGCGGCTGTTGCCGTGCGCATTTTTATTATGAATTGTTTGGTGGTATTCGTTTGCATTTGTTTTTTGTTTTGCTTGGTTGTGCGCTGTTGATTTGGTATCTTGCTCCGCTTGCGGCTGCAATATTCAATGTCGGCAATGCCGCCGGCTCTGCGTTTTCGGCATATTTAATATTATTTGGCGCATTCTTTAATTCATTGCCGTGTTGGCTTCAAATTTTCGGTTGTTGCATTGCAATTGTGGTGTTTGCAGCCGCCGTGCCCGTTTCAATAAAAATGGCAAAGTATTCAAATTATAAAACAAATTGCGGCGCTGAAACGGTTATTGTGCTCGGCTGCCGTGTTAAAGGCACCAAGCCAAGCCTTTATCTCTATAAGCGCTGTATGGCAGCAGCTGCTTATCTTAAGGAAAATCCGGATGCGGTTGCCATTTTATCAGGCGGTCAGGGAAAAGATGAGGATATAAGTGAGGCTCGGTGCATGCAAACCGTTTTGGCGGCAGAGGGCATAGATAAATCACGCCTTATAGCAGAGGATAAATCAAAAAACACAAGAGAAAATATTTTCTTTTCGAAGCAGATTATAGAAAGTTTGGGGCTTTCAAGGTCTGTGCTTATCGTAACAAATGAGTTCCACGAATATCGTGCAAAAATGCTGTGTGATGAAGCAAATCTTGAATTTCATTCCAAATGCAGCTATTCCGCAAAATACACTTTTTTAACCTTTTATACAAGAGAACTTATGGGCGTTTACAGAGATTATTTTTTAAAGCTTAAAAGGAAGTTGAATAGCAATGAACAAAAATAAATGGCTTGATTGGGCGGTAGAACTCCAAAGCCTTGCGCAAGCCGGGCTTAAATACACAAATGATGTTTTTGACCGGGAACGCTTTGAAAGAATTCGTGAAATATCGGCCGAGATAGTGGCTCATCAAAGCGAAATTCCGATTGAAAAAGTGCGTGATATTTTTTGCTGCGAGCAGGGCTATCAAACCCCGAAGCTTGATTCCCGTGCATCTATAATCAAGGATAATAAAATTCTTCTTGTGCATGAGAAAAACGGCACTTGGTCGCTTCCCGGCGGCTGGGTTGATGTTGATATATCGGTTGGTGAAAATGTTGTTAAAGAGGTGCGTGAGGAGGCAGGCTTGATTGCCGTGCCGGAAAAGGTTGTTGCCGTGCAGGACAGAGAAAAGCACAATCGCCCCGTTTATGCAAACAAAATCTGCAAGGTGTTTGTGCAATGCCGTGTTATCGGAGGAGAATTTAAAGAAAATCCCGAAACCACGGGCTTTGATTATTTCGGCATTGATGAATTGCCGCCGCTTGCAACGGAAAAAATCAATAAAGAGCAAATTCAAATGTGCTTTGATGCATATAACGATGATAATTGGAAAACTCTGCTGGATTGATTTATAACCGTGTTTTTGTCGGCAAAGCAAAGCGTGGCTTGCTATATATTCGGCAAAGAAAAAACAGGCAAGAAAAAAGAGGAGTCAATGACTCCTCTTTTCTATTGCTCAAATAAAAGTATTCGGCTGTTTTAGCGGTTTATTGCCTTTAAAAAATTTTTGCGGCGTTCTGTATTAGCTCGTTAAGGGTATGCTCGCCGCATTTCTTTATGATTTCCTTTGCTCCCGGCTCATATTCCGGCGGTCGTGAGCTCATGTTGTGGCAATCGCTTCCTATAAGTGTGATTCTGCCGCTTTCAAGATATTTGAAAAGCTTTTTCTTGATGTGGCGTGATTCGTTTGCAAATGAGTTTATGTTTACTTGCGCCACGCAGCCCAGGGAAAGCAGGTAATCAAGCTTATCCGGCTTATCAATAAGCGATTTGTATCTTTCTATATGCGCCAAAATCGGCGTTATTCCGTGATCGCAAATCAAATCAATCAGTCTGTTGCAGGTTCGCTCCGAAAACTCCTCCGCAAAGGGATGCTCAATCAGTGCATAATCCGTGCCCTCAATTTTGATTTTGCTTAAATCCTCGTTTGAAAAAAGATATTTGCTTATATAAACCTCGGCACCGAGCTTTATTTCCGGGCTTTCGGGAGGCAATGCGGCTTTCAGCTTTGCGGCAGCCGCATCACGCTTTTGCAGAAAATCGTCAAGCGAAATGGAATCGCTGTAATAATGCGGGGTGCAAACAATTTTTTTTGCGCCCTGTGCGGCAAGCTTTGCAATCATTTTAAGGCTTGTTTCCACATCGCATGCTCCGTCGTCAATTCCGGGCAAAATATGGCAATGTGTTTCCGTTAATCCGTTTAAAACCGTGGCTGTCATCTCCTTGCTTTAAGCTGCAATGGCGGCTTAATGTGTGTAGTCGCCGTAGCCGTATTTTGAATTGTATTTTGAGCCGTATGTGCCGCTGTCGTTTTTCTCATAGTTCACAACAAATCCAAGAATTTTTGCATCTATGAATTTAAGCGAATTAAGCGCTTTTTGCAGCTCCGGATGCGTTGATGAATATGAACGCACCACAAGCACAACCCCGTCCGATTCTCTGATAATTGGCAATGCGTCGGAAACAACATTGATCGGCGGTGTGTCTATAATAATATAATCGTATTTTTTGGAAACCTCTTCAAGAAAATCCGCCATCGGTTCGCTGCCAAGAACTTCTGCCGGGTTTGGCGGAATAGAGCCTGATGTTATAACGGATAAATTGGGATATTCCGTTGGGTGAATTATTCCGAAAAGATCTGCCTGCTGCGCCATGCGGCTGTTTACCGAAGCACTAAGGTAATTTGTGAGCCCCGGTGCGCTTGGGATTGAAAAATAATGGTGGATTTTCGGCTTTCTTAAATCACCGTCTATAAGCAGCACACGCTGATCCGCCTGTGCTATTGAAACCGCCAAATTGACGGTTGTGGTTGTTTTGCCCTCGTTTGGAGCAGAGGAAGAAACAACTATCGTTTTGCATCCTTTTTTTATAACGGAAAGCATAATATTTGTTCTTATGGTTTTATATGCTTCGTCAACTCTGAACTTCAAGCCCGGATCCATTATTGAGTTTTTCAGCAGAAAGCGAGATGAGTTTTCGCTCGGTTTGTTATTTTTTGCCATTTCGCCCTGCCTCCTTCTTGGATTTGTTTAGATAAAATTCGGGAATGGCGCCCAAAACCGGAATGTCGTATTTACCTTCAAGATCCGCACTGCCTTTAATTCTGACATCAAGCAAATCCTTGAGCACGGCATAAAGCCCTGCAAGGAAAATGCCGGCGGCTGCACCGATCAGGCACTTTTTGGGATAATCCATGCTTTCTGCTGCCGTTGCTCTTATCGGCGGATCTTCAACGGATGCAAGCACAAGCCCCTTGTTAGTGCCTTTCATCTTTTCGGGCACGCATTTTTCAAGGCTTTGCGTTATGTGATAGCTTAAATCGGCATCGTTTGTGGTTGTTGTAAATTCAAACATAGCCGTGTTATCTATGCTTTCAACCTTTGTGGAATTTTTGATGGTTGCGGCAGGGTAATTCGTGCCGTATGTTTTGTTTAATTCGTCTGCCACATCCTGGTAAAATTCATTGGTTGAAAAAATTTCAATATATGTGTCAAGCATTTTCATGGCATAGTTCATTTTGCTTGTTTGGCTTGCCTGTTGCGCGTTGGTGGCTTCATGGGCAGAGCCGGATTGAGCTGTTGCCGTGCTTTCCGCAAGTTCTTGATCCGAATCGTTAACATAAGCCAAAAATTCAATCGTTGAGGTGTATGACAGCTTTGTGAATTTTGCGGTTGCAATTCCTGCCAAAACGGCACCTATTATCGCAAAAATGATTATCAGCTTCCATTTTTTTACAAGTGCGGAAAAAACCTTTTGCACATTTGCGTCTATGTTCAAAAAAACCCTTCCTTTCATAAAGGCATTTGTTGTTATCTAAAGATAACAGCTTTGTATAACACTTATATAATATACATTTTAGTTTATCTTAAAAGAATTGCTTTGTCAATAACGGTAACGCCCTTTTTTTCTATTGACAAATTAAAAAAAATAAATAATAATATATTAAAAATAATAATATCGGCAATTGAAATATTGCTTTTTGAAACAGAGGTAGTGCCTTATGATGCTTGAAAAAATGCCCGTTTGGGGGCCGTATTCCAAAAAATATATGGGAATTTCCCGTGTGGTGGATTCACTGCCGCAATCGGGTGCAAGATTTGATTTTTCCGTGCACCCAACCGTGTGGAATTCATCAGTGCCCGTGCCGAATGTAACCTTCCCCAGCAATTATCATCTGTGGCATTGCAACGGCGATTATTCGTTTTATTCATATCGCTATGAGCTTATGTGGAAGGATATGATTTATTGCGATGTTTCCTTTTCAAAAATCAGCGGCAAGGCTTATCTTATGCGCTGTGAATTCTTTAATAACACCGATTTAAAGCAAAATTGCATTTTGAATGCTTATTCGGCAATGGAATTTCCAAAGCCGCTTTATTGCGATGTAACTCTGCCGAAAAAATGCATTTTTAAAAGCGCAAACGATTATGTTAAATACAGTTATGCTAATCCGCGCCCGTGGGATACCGAAAATCCGGACGGTATGCATAAGGGGCAGTTTTCGGATTATCGCTTCACAGGCGGATTCGGCCTTGGCGACAGATGTGAAAATTACCATGTGCCGGCGCTCGGTTTAAAGCCGTTTGGCTGCGAAAAGGGCGATTTTGTTTCGTATGATTTTGATATATCGGAATTTGATAATCCCATTCTCACTGTAAGATATAAATCCGTAACGGAAGATGATGCCGAATTTTTGCTTTCCGGCGAAAAAATCACATTTTTCCACAGCGGCGAGCTTGCTCTTGCATCTTTTCCCATTGCTTCCGGCAATCTTGAATTTGTAAGCCTCGGCAAGGGCGGTGTTGAATTTGATTTTGTTGCCGTAACCGAAGCCGGTGAAGAAAATTCTATTAAAACGGAAATTAAAAAGCACGGCTTTACTCCCGAAATAAAATCAGAGCAATGCGGCAACGGAAAAAGAATTTCACTCACCTATCCCGAAACGGGAGACACATATTATGTGCTCACTCACAACGAGCGCACAAGGGAGCGCACCCTTGATTCCGGCTGCCTTGAAGACGCTTTGCCAAACAGACTCTCAAACGGCGACCATACTTATGATGAATTAAGGCGCACTTTCTCGGAAAGCTTTTCCGAAAAGAAAAGCGATGAGGGCTTTTTCCACAATGCTCTTATCCAATCTATTTTTATTGATCCTCATTCAACGCATATAGAGTATATGGTTGTTTCGGAGGAGGCGTTTGAGCCGCTTTCCGGCAGCGAATATGAGGCAATCTACAAAAAGGCAAGCTTAACCGAGGATGCAGGCTATAACGAAGAAGGCAAAAAATATACTCTTTCAACAGAAATTCTTAAATCAACATTGCTCACAAATGTTGTTTATCCCGTATATAAACACGGCGAAAATGTTATTCATTTCACACCCGGCAAAAGATGGGATAGTTTCTATACTTGGGATAGCGGCGTAATCGGCACGGGAGTTTTGGAATTCAGCCCCGAAAAAGCAAAATATATTCTTGAAACATATCTTTCCGATGATGATAATTCGGATTTTGCCTTTTTGCTTCACGGCAGCCTTGTGCCAACTCAGTTTGTGCAGTATCTTGAAATGCTTAAGCGTGAAAACGATAAGGAAAAGCTCCTGTCGCTCTATGATAAAATGATGCGTTATTATCGCTTTCTTGCAGGCGAAAACGGCTCCACAACCGCAAAGTTCAAAAACGGATTGCTCACCACTTATGATTATTGGTATTCATGCTCGGGAATGGATGATTATCCGGCGCAGGTTTATATGATTGATAAGCAGATGATGAACAGAATTTGCCCTTGCATTTCAACATCGCATATCATTCGTGCGGCAAAGATTATGCGTATGGCGGCAACTGCCCTTGGCAAAGAACAGGATGTGCAGCGCCTTACACGCGATATTGAGCAGTCAACTGCGGCGCTTAATGCTCTTGCATGGGATGAAAAAGCGGGGTATTATTCTTACACGGTTTATGATGAAAACAACAAGCTTTGCGCTTATTTAAGAAATGAGCAGGGCGAAAATATGAATAAGGGTATGGACGGCGTTTATCCGATAGTGGCAGGCGCCGCTCCGGCAGACAGGGTTGAAAGGCTTCTTGCCCACATTAAAAATCCAAAAGAAATGTGGAGCAAAAGCGGCATTTCCGCCGTTGATATGAGTGCTTCTTATTATTTTAACGACGGTTATTGGAACGGCAATGTTTGGATGGCTCATCAGTGGTTTTTGTGGAAAACGATGTTTGATCTCGGTGAGGCGGATTTTGCATTTGAAATTGCAAAGCGAGCTCTTGATATGTGGAAGGCGGAAACGGATTTCTCTTATTGTACATATGAATGCTTCGGCATTGAAACTCAGCGAGGCGGCTGGTTCCATAATTTCGGCGGCCTTTCGGCGCCCATATGCGTTTGGGCCAATGCTTATTATAAGCCGGGCACGGTAACAAGCGGCCTTGATATTTGGGTGGATAAGGAAATCACAACGGCATCAGATGCAGATATTGAGTTTAAGTATTTCGGCAACAGCGATAAATATACTTTGCTTGTGTGTCTTGACGATAAAAATAAATATTTTGCCGAGTTAAACGGCAAATCCGTGCCGATAAACGAAAGATCGGCGGGAATAATTGAAATCACATTAAGCGGCGATGTTAAGGGCGGCAGGCTCTGCATTGCGGCTCTGAAATAATTGCTTTTGGAAAGGCAGCGTGAAAATTTATGGCAGGCAAAATTTGGGGCAGCAATAATGAGCCGCTTAAAATTCAGTTTATAACGGACACTCATTATTATTCAAGAAAAGGCGGCGATCACGGCGCCGCTTATGATAAAGCGGAATCAAAAAGCCAAAAGGTTATTAAGGATACGGATCTTGTAATCAAAAAAGGCTTCGATATGCTTTGCGAGGATAATTCCACGGATATTGTTGTTCTTTCGGGCGACACCACTAAAGACGGCGAAATAGAATCTCACAAAGAAATGATAGAACTTTTGCGTGATTTAAAAAAGCGCGGCAAAAGAGTTTATGTAATCACCTCCACTCATGATTTTAAAGAGGACGGCAAGGCAGAAGGATATAACGGCGATGAAACCGTAACCGTTCCCGCTGTTGAAAATATTCATGATTTGTGGGATATGTATTATGAATTCGGCCCGAATGAGGCGATTGCGTCTTATGAGCCTTCGCTTTGCTATGTTGTGCAGCTTGCACCGGGCTACAGGCTTTTTGCGCTGAATGATGATAAAAACGGAAATCCGGATGCTCCCGGCTCCGGCTACAGCGAAGAATGTAAAAAATGGATTTTGGAGCAGCTTGAGGATGCACGCAAAAATGATCAATTTGTTATTGCAATGACTCATCACCCAATGATTGCGCCAAGCCCGTTTTATGCAATAATCGGTAAAGGCGATATGCAGCGAGGCTGTGAGAAAACAAGAGAGATTTTTGCGGATAACGGAATTTCTTGCATGCTTTCCGGCCATACTCATATTCACGATATTTCTTACACCGTTTCAAAAAAAGGCAATATTTTTTATGATGTTTCATGCGGCTCTTTAATAGGCTGCCCTCCGGTTATGCGCACGGTAACGCTTGATCCCCGTGCCGCCGAAATCAGGGTGGACACTCAGGTAATCAAAGAAGTACCCGGGCTTGACACCGGCGGAAAGCCGTTTGATGAATATATGAAGGGCTTTTTCTTCGGTATGATAGGCGAGGTTATTTGGGCAATGGGCAATGATATAAATCGCCTTGCAGAGCTCACTCCCGCTTTTTCAATACCGGGCGAGAAGGTTAAAAAGCTTGCGTGGCTCATTAAACCCATAGGAAAATGGCTCAATAAGCTCACCATTAAAAAAGTTTGGCGGCTTTGCAAAAAAGAAAGCGGCCTTAAAAAAAGCGATATTGCGGATATCGCAAATAATAAGGTTGTGGATTTCATTCTTGAATTGGTGCAAAATCTTTATTGCGGCGATTCGCCTTACGGCCCGGAAACAAGAGAGTATAAAATAACCTGTGGCTTCCTTAATGTTATAGACAGCTTTTTAAACACTATAGGCTTTAAGCTCGGCAAAGTTCTCAAGGGCGCCACAACGGCAAGGGCGCTTGTGGAGCCGTTGCTTTGGAATAACGGCATTTGCGATGAAAAAGCAACTCTGAAGCTTTATCCGCTTAATGAGGGAGAAGCACAATCGGCAGAGCCTAAGGATTTTTATAAGCGTTTTGAAGATCCCGTTAAAAAGAGCAAAAAAGGTCCGCTCGTTTTGCTCATATTGATTTTGTGCGTTATTTTGTTGCTTGCAATTGTTGCAGGTGTAATTGCGCTTGTTGTTTGGGCAATTATTGCAATTGTGCATGCCGTTTCCGGCAATGCGGCACTGGGCTTTTTGTACTGATTGCACAAAAAATATGCAAAACACGGCTGTGTGGTAACTTAAAACTATGTTAAATATTTTAATATGTTGTTAAAATATTCTTGCATATTAAGAACGTATTTGATATACTTTAATAGATAATTATTTTGAGGCGGCAGTGTTCGGATTTATTGCCGCTTCGCAATTTGCATTAAAGGAGCAAATCTTATGGCAGAAAAAGAAAAGAAAAAATTCAGCCTCGGCGGCATTGATGATAAGGCCGAGGGTAAGGGCTCGTTTTTCAAAACACTGTGGCAAATCGTAAAATTCCTTGTTGTTTCAGGCCTTGTAACGATTATCCAGCTTGCGCTTGCAGCATTGCTTCCGCTTGTTTGTGATCAAATTCAAACATTGCTTCCGGAATTTTTAAGAGGTATTTTCACCCCCACAATGTTCACAACAGGCTCTGCAGAGGCTCAAAAATATGTTATTGACGGTGTAGTAACATGGGGCTATGTGCTTCCGTTCTTGCTTTCAAATCTTATTGCAAACATCTATGGTTTCTATCAGAATAAGAAAACCACATTCAAATCTGATGCACCGTGGTATAATTTCGCAGCTTATATTGTGCTTCTTCTTGCGCTTATCCTGTTCTCAACTTGGATGCAGGGCGCAATCGTAGGCGCTCTCTTAAAGGTAGAGCCCACAAATTGGTTCCTTAATATCGTAACAAACGAATCCGTTGCCCGCCTTATTGCTTCAATGGCAGCAGGCTTTGTGCAAATGGTTGTTCTGTTCCCAATGGAAAAATTTGTTCTCCTCAAGGAAAAGAAAAAAGACGGCGAAGATGCAGCTCCCGCCGAAGCAGCAAAGGCAGAATAATTTATATCGGCTTTTCAAACCGCTCTTGCCGGTCGGCAAGGGCGGCTTTTTTTGCCTTGCCGCTTGATTTTGGGCTTTGCAAAAAGAGGGCGGGCAAAAATCTGCTTTTTGCAATTATGAAAAGAATGTTTTGCTTTTGCAAAATGCCGGTTAAATCTTTTCTTTCGTGTTGACTTTTTTGCGGCACTGTGTGATAATATGCCCGTCAAACAAATAATATCGCCTTTTGGCGGTTTTTCAGCCGTGTTTTGCACCCGATTCTTAAAAAGATGCAGAATACGGTCAATCTTTTATTAAGAGGCTGTAAAATGAAAAACAAAAGTCTTGCTGTTTTTGCAAAATATACATCTCTGAATATAGTCGGTATGATAGGAATGTCTGTTTATATTTTGGCAGACACCTTTTTTATTGCAAACGGCGTTGGTCCAAACGGGCTTACGGCGCTTAATCTTGCCCTGCCTGTTTTTAATCTTGTAAACGGCACCGGGCTTATGCTTGCTATGGGCGGTGCAACCAAATATAATGTTTGCAAAAGTCGCAGCGATGCTTGCGGAATGGATGCCGCATTCACAAACACGGCTTATGCGGCGGCACTTTTTTCTTTGATTTATATGCTTTGCGGTGCGCTTTTTTCAACGCAAATTGCGTCTGCACTTGGGGCAAACAGCGAGGTGCTTGAAAGCACGGCAATTTATTTAAAGGTTATTATGCTGTTTTCACCGGGTTTTATCTTTAATAACATTGCTATAGCTTTTGTCAGAAACGACGGCGCACCCGGCCTTTCCACTGCCGCCATGACGGTAGGCAGCCTTTCAAATATAGTGATGGATTATATTTTTGTTTATCCTCTTGCACTCGGAATTTTCGGCGCCGTGCTTGCAACGGGATTTTCTCCGTGCATCAGCATGCTTATTTTATCTGCTCACAAATTTAAGCATAAAAACGGTTTCCATTTTCGCAAAATTGCTCCAAGCCTCAAAATCATAGGTAATATCTCGGCACTCGGTATTCCGTCGCTTATAACGGAGCTTTCCGTGGGCGTGGTTATTCTTGTGTTTAATATGATCATTCTGCGCCTTGCAGGCAACATCGGTGTTGCCGCTTACGGTGTTGTTTCCAATATGTCGCTTGTTGTTTCGTCTGTTTACACCGGTGTGGCGCAGGGAATGCAGCCGCTTTCAAGCCGTGCTCACGGCGAAGGAAACTTTAAAGCTGCCTGCAAATTCTTTAAATATGCTTGCGTAACGGCGGTGCTCGGCTCGGCTGTTATGTATCCTTTGCTTGCAATTTTTGCAAATCCGATAACATCTGTTTTTAACAGCGATAATAATGCCACCCTTCAGCAAATTGCGGTTCAGGGCTTGCGGCTTTATTATACGGCGGCTCCGTTTTTGGGATTTAATGTGGTGCTTACGGTGTTTTTAACCTCTGTTGAAAATCCGCGCCCGGCGCATGTGCTTTCTGTTTTAAGGGGCGTTGCGGTTATTGTGCCTATTGCCTTTGCACTGTCCGCCGCTTTCGGAATGGCAGGCGTTTGGTGCTCTTTCCCTGTTTCCGAATTTATCTGCTCTGTTTTGGGTGTAATCGTGTTCGTTGCATTTTATAAAAAACAGCGGCAAAAGCAAAATCTTAAAAACTGAAAAATATCGGCTGATTCGGCGCAGAGCTTGCTCTGTGCCTTTTTTTGCGCAAAAAAAGCAAAATATATATTTTTGCAAATGATTTATGCTTAAAAATAATAATGTTTCTCTTTAAAAAGGGCCGTTTCACGGATGCGGCAAATAATTTGGGCAAACTATTATTACAATTCCTATTGACAAAGTAGGAAATAATGATTATTATTTAGTTGTCCAAAAAAAGCATTGCTCAGTTGATTGCCGCTTGCCTTGCCGCAGGCTGCAAAGAGCAGAAAGGATGGCTGAAGAATGGCTGAAAATTTACTTAATGTACAAAATTTGCGGGTTTCCGTTGGCGATAAGGAAATCCTTCACGGTATAGATTTAAAGGTTAATAAGGGCGAAACCCATGTGCTTATGGGGCCTAACGGAGCGGGAAAATCAACTCTTGGCTTTGCGCTTATGGGCAATCCGCTTTATAAAATCACAAGCGGCAGCATTTTGTTCGGCGGCAAGGAAATAAATTCGCAGCCTGCCGATGAGCGTGCAAAGCAGGGCATTTTTCTTTCTTTTCAAAATCCGCTTGAAGTGCAGGGAATAACCCTGAAGGGCTTTATCCGCAGCACCTTGCAGCAAAGAGGCGGCAAAAGAGTGCCGCTTTGGGAATTTAACAAGCAGTTTGAATCCGCTGCCGGGTTGCTGCAAATGGATCCGTCTTACGGCAACAGGGATTTAAATGTCGGCTTTTCGGGCGGCGAAAAGAAAAAAGCGGAAATTTTGCAAATGCTGATGCTTCATCCTGCTCTTGCAATATTGGATGAAACCGATTCGGGCCTTGATGTTGATGCGGTGCGCACCGTTTCGCAAGGCGTTATGGAATATCAAAAAAGCAAAAACGGCGGCTTGATTATTATAACTCACAGCACCAGAATTTTAGAGTCTCTCAATGTGGATTACACTCATGTGCTTGTAGACGGAAAAATAGTTAAAACAGGCGATGGCTCGCTTGTTGAGGAAATAAACAAAAACGGCTTTGAAGCTTTTGAAAGCGCTGCCGATTAAAGCTGCAATGCGCTTTCAAAGGAGGGATAAATTTGGCAGAGAAAGTTAATGTTTCGGATATAGACCGAAGCGTTTATGATATAAAAGACGAAGAAAAAGATTCATACAAAATAAATGAGGGCTTAACCCCGGAAATAGTGCAAAAAA
>ERZ773155.24-NODE-24-length-100397-cov-13.791513_pt1 | contig 100397 bp, 78 predicted proteins | sample MGYA00511262_ERZ773155 | MGnify/ENA primary metagenome ERZ773155 (study PRJEB29015, sample SAMEA2737828) | human gut metagenome | biome: human gut; feature: human-associated habitat; material: faeces | place: China | collected 2012 ... | reverse complement strand
TTACTGGGAAGTGTTTTTAAAACATAAAAAGCTGCTTGGCGGATGCATTTGGGAGTGGGCTGACCACACCGTTTTGGTAGACGGTGTGCCGAAATACGGCGGTGATTTTAAAGGGGAACTGACTCAAGACGGGAATTTTTGCTGTGACGGTATGGTGTTTTATGACCGCAGCTTTAAGGCCGGAACCTACGAAATTAAAGCGGCCTACACGCCTTTTCGCTTTGCAATAAAAGGCCAAAAGCTGCTGTTTACCAACTGGTTTGACCACACAACGGTTACCGCCAAAAATTTTACTTTGCGGTACACCGTGCAGGTAGACGGCGAGCTAACGCAGGACGAAACCGTTGCCGTAACCTGCGCCCCGCACAAAACGGCAGAAATTTTATTAACAAAACCGTTGCCTAAAACCTGCCGCTTAGGGGCGGAGTTTACCGTGTACCTTTACCAAAACGGGGAGGAGGTTGGGCACCTTGCACAGCCTGTGCCCGGCTGTAAACGGGTGGCTGTACCAAGCGAGGCACCGTTATGCTCCCTAACGCAGGACGATTTTAACATTTACGCCAAGGGCAACGGCTTTTGCTACACTTTTTCCAAGCAGCTCGGCAATTTTAGCAGCCTTGTTGTAAACGGGGTTGAACAGCTGCTGCAGCCTATTTACCTTTCGGCACACCGTGCCGCAACCGATAACGACCGGTATGTGCAAATTTATTGGAACAAAGGCCATTTTAAAAGTGAAAATTTAGATGTTGCTTTTAATAAAACCTACGATGTACAGCTGAAAAACGGCGTTATTATTGCCAAATGCTCGGTTGCGGGCATTTCGCGCCAACCGTTTTTTGTTTACACCCTAAAGGTAACCGTTTTGCAAAACGGGGCCGTTCGTTTTGATCTTCACGGTACGGTTAATAAAGATGCTTACTACTTACCGCGTTTGGGCTTTAACCTTAAACTGCCGAAAAGCGTAACCAATTTTACCTACTACGGCTACGGCCCGGGAGAAAGCTATTGCGATTTGCACCACCACGCTTCTTTAAATTGGCACAACAGCACGGTTGAAAAAGAGTTTGTGCCGTATGTACGCCCCCAAGAGCAGGGGAACCATTTTGGCGTTACAGAGCTGAGCATTGGTAATTTAACATTTGTTCCCGAAAAAACAATGGAGATTAATGTTTCTAAATATTCCGGGCACCAGCTGCAGCGCGCCAACCATTTAAACGAATTAGCCGAGCCGTTTGCCACCAACCTTAGAATAGATTATAAGGTTTCCGGAATTGGTTCCGCCTCCTGCGGTCCGCAATTGCAGGAAAAATATCGTTTAAAGGAAAAAAACATTCATTTTGCCTTTGAACTAAAAATTCGCAGGTAATTTACCCAATCCCCAAAAAGGCTTTCGGCAGGTAAACTGCGGCAGCCTTTGGGGGCAGCTTAGGCTAAAAATTTAAACTTAACAAAAAAGCCCGCGCCTTAAAATTTAAGACGCGGGCTTTTTTTAATACAGGCTAATAATTTTAGCTTTAGTGCTTTGTTTTACGGGCGGCAAAGAGTTCAAAAAGGTGACATTTAAAGTTGGCAGTTTGCTTTAGCTTGTTAAAAGGTCACAAATGCGGCAAATAATTAACGCGGTAGAGGGGTTTAAGGGCAGGGCTGCTTCTAAATTTTCCAGCCCGGATAGCAAGGCCGTTAGCTTTTTGCTGCTAAGGGGGCAATTCTTATTTAAAGCTTTTAATTTAATTTGTTCTATTACGGCGGTTTTTAAATCGCAAATAAGGTTTTTAACCTGCTCGCGGTTTTTTTGCAGCGGCTGTATTTTGCAAAGAATTTTGTAGCTGCTGTTGCCTTTGGCGGCAAGGCTTAACAGATCGGCGGCGGTTAATGGCGGCTCGGTGCTGGCATCAGCTGCCTGCGCTAAGTTTACAAGGGCAACGCCAATAATACCGTTTGCCGCAATTAAGGCCGATTTTGCCTGTTCTAAACCGCAGCAGCTTTTTTTTGCAATAAATTGGCAAACCCCGGCGCTGGGTTCAACGCTGCCTAAGGTAAAGCAAATGCAGCGGGAGCGAATGGTTGCAAGCAGCGAGGCGGCGCTTTGACACAAAAAAATAAACTTTGCGGTTTCGGGCGGTTCCTCAATAATTTTAAGCAGGGTGTTTTGCGCCTGCTCGTTCATGCAGTCGGCCCGGTCTACTACAAAAACGCGGTAGGGGGCCGCAATGGGTGAGTAGTAGGCCTGGGTACGCAGGTTTCGCACATCATCAACGGTAATTAGGTCTTTTTCGGGGGTAAAAAAGGTGTAATCGCGGTTGCTGCCGGCCTTTAGGGTGCGGCAGCTTTTACATTCCCCGCAAGGCGGGTTTTCGTTGCTGCACAGTGTTGCCATTGCCAAAAATTCGGCAAAGGTTTTTTTGCCGCTGCCGGGCGGCCCTTCAATTATTAAGGCGTGCGGCAGCTTTTTGTTTTGTATCATAAGCATTGCGGTGTGTTGGGTGCGAATATTGCCAAGCAACGGCTGTTCCATTTTTTCACGCTCCTTAGCCGGTTTTAAAGGCTTAAAAACGGTAAATTTAAAAGTAAAAGGGTTATAATTTTAAACAATGGCAAGGTTAAAAGAATGACTTAATCGGTAATTTTAATTGAGGTAATAACCGGCTGATTTTCGGCTGTTACGGTGCCGTTGCTGTCGGTCACGGGGGTGTTTTCGCAAATTTTATCAACAATTTCCAGCCCCGAGGTCACGCGGCCAAAGGCGGCGTAAGCGCCGTCTAAATGGGTAGCGTCCTGCTGCATAATAAAAAACTGCGAGCTGGCGCTGTCATTTTCTGAGCTGCGGGCCATGGAGATGGTGCCGCGGGTGTGTAAAATTCGGTTTTGAACCCCGTTTTGCGAAAATTCACCTTTAATATTTTCGGTAGAACCGCCGGTGCCGTCGCCATTCGGGTCGCCGCCTTGAATCATAAATCCGCTAATAATGCGGTGAAAGGTTAAGCCGTTGTAAAAGCCTCCATTCGCCAGCTTTACAAAGTTGTTTACCGTAATGGGGGCCTCCTCGCCGTACAGCTCTAAGCTAATGGTCCCGTAGTTTTTAATTTCAATTTGGGCGTGTTTCGTGGCTTTAAATTCCGGCTCGGTGGTGCTGCTTTGGTTGGTTGCATTAACGCTTTGGGTGCTTTGGTTCTCGCTGCTTCCTTGGGTGTTTTGGCTCTCGCCGCTGCTGGTGATGTCGGCGTTGCTGGTGATGTCGGCGTTGGCTGCATTATTGCTGTTTTTAAACAGCGCAATACCGCCAAAAATAAGGCCGGCGGCAACAATAACGCCTGCGGCCGCAACGGCTAAATGCTTTAAAAATTTGGCGGTAACAAATTTGGCAATTTTTTGGGCTTCGGCCAGCACGCTTTTTTCAACCCGCGGCGGAACAGTCGCAGCCGCTGCTTGCTCTTGCATGGCCGCTTTTACGGCGCGCAGCTGGTCCTCTAACTCGCGGCGGCTGTTTTCCGGCAGCTGCAACGTTTTTCGAAAAGATTCCTTTGCGCGGGCCAGGCTGGCGTCAATTTTGTCAGAATCCAGCTTCATGTACTGCGCCAGCTGGTGCTTTTGCAGGCCAAAGCAGGTTAGCATGGTTAAGGTGTAACATTGCCGGTTTTGCAGGCTTCGTAAGGCCTTTATTAAGTTTTGCTTTTCCTCCGCTGTGGGGTCGGCTGCGTTTTTTACAGCCTGGTAGCTACCGTCTACGGCAGATTTTTCGGCGTCACGAAAGGCGGTTGGCGCATTTTTTTGAATGTTGGCCTTGGTTACCTCAACCGTTTTGCCTAAAACTAAAGCTTTAAACAGCTGCTCGTTTAAAACGGGCTGGCCAACGGTTGCGGCAAACACCTGCGAAAACACCGTAACGGTTGCCTCGGCAGCCGCCTGCTCGCTTTTTAAAAAGTAGCAGCACAGGTAGTAGCTGGTTTTGGCATATTGGTGGTACAACTGTTGCAGCGCTTTTTTATCCCCTTTAGAGGCTAATTTTAGTAGTTTATTTTGTTGCATAATGCTTCCTCCCAAAAAATCGTCGTTCTAATTATAAAGGCGTAATTTTTCAAATCTGTTAAAATATTGTAAAATCGGTAGGCTATTCATCTAATTGCAGCACAAATCGGCGGTTTGCACCTCAATAGCCAATTGCAGGCCTTGCAAGGTGGTTTCAATTTGCAAACCCAGCCGGCCACCGCTAAAGTAAATGCGGTTTTGCAAAAGGGCGCTTTCATCAATTACCGTTTTAAATTGCTTTTTCATGCCCAGCGGCGAGCAGCCCCCGTGTATGTAACCGGTTAAAGGCAGCAGCTGCTTGGCGGGAATCATTTCAATATATTTTTCCCCAACGGTTTTGGCGGCTTTTTTAAGGTCTAATTCTTTGGCAACCGGCACCATAAAAACATAGTGCGTTCCCGTTTTACCGGCAGTAACAAGGGTTTTAAAAACACAGGCCGGGTCTTGGTTTAAAATGGTGGCAATTTCTACCCCGCTTAAAGCGGCAGGGCAAGCAAAGCTGTGCTCGGTGTAAACGGCACCGGCAGCCTCTAACAGGCGCATAGCGTTGGTTTTATCATTTTTCTTTGGCATACTTTTCCCCTTTACAGCATAACGGTTTTGCGCCGTTTCGGTTTTGGTTCGGCTTCGGTTTCCTGCAAAAATTCGTCGGACGGCTGCCACGCTTTTCCAAATTCAACATCTTGAAACAAAGCGGTTAGGCCGGTAATTTGCTTTAACCGCAATATCTCATCACGGTCCATGCCCAAATGCTTAGAGATCCATGCGTCCGAACGGCCAATTTCGTGCAACTCTTTAATAATGTTACTCATTAAATCAACATCGTGCGTGCCGCGCGCCCGGTTGTGCCGAATGGTGCTGGCCATGCGGCAGTGCAGGGGTTTATCAATAACCGAAACCGGCAGCAGGCCCTGCTCACGCTCGTAAATGTCTTTGTGTTCCCGCATAACCTGGTAACGGTGAAAGCCATCTACAATAATGTAGCGGTCTTTTGCCTTGTCGTAATAGCAAACAATGGGCATGGTGTATCCGTCCTCTTTAATGCTGTCGTACAGCAGGCGCATTTCGGGCGGGGCCACCGCGTTAGGGTTGTAGGTGTTGGGCTCAATTTTTTCAAACGGTACGGCCTTAACGCCGTAAACCGGGCTTTTAAAATTATTCATGCAATACCCCCGAATATTTTTCTTTTAACAGGTTTACCCGCAGCTGCTCCTGCCTTGTTAACCCAAAGCCCATAAACCGGCAGGTGTGGTCATTTTTTAAAATACAATAGCACATTCTTTTCCAGCTGGGAATATCTTTGCTGGTTAAAATGTTGTCGGTGTCGTCTGGAATATCCTGCTCAAACACAATGCGTGTTTTTTTATCCAGCGTGTAGTTGGAAATGCCGTTTCGGCGAATTTTGTACCCCTTTTGCTGTAATTCGGCAATCGTTTCCTCCGAAAGGCCGCCACCGGTTTCGTGCCAAAATTTAATAGAGGTATTAAATTTTTTAATGTAATTATTTTGCAGGCGCGGCGGTAGGGTATCTAACAAAAATTTGGTGTAAGAGCGCCAGGTGTGCCCCGGCGGCAGAGTAATACTGCGGTAGCCCAAGGCCTTGGTTTTGCCGTAAATTGCCCCAAAATTAGCGCCTTGTACGCGGCCAACCAGCTTAGCCCAAATGGCCGGGTCAATAACCCGGTAAAGGTTTAGGCTTTCTTTAGAATAATCGTTAAAAGGGGAGGCCACGCGCATTTGCTCCGGCTTTAGGCCGGCCTTGTAATAAAGGTCGTAAAGCGGGTTGTACGAAAAACCGAATTTGGCGTTGGCGGCCCAAACATCTTGAACGGTCCAGTCGTATAGCGGCGAAGCGCAGTAAATATCTTTGAATTGCTTGGTAATCCAGCACTTGTTTTTGTAGCCGTATTTTTTGTTTAAAAAGCCGCTGTACCGCTGCAGGGATTCATTGGCCCGAATTCCCAGCAGGCAAACGGTTTTTTTGTTTTGGTGCTGCTCCTTGTAAAAGCGGCTAAATTGCTTGGCTAAGTCCTCCTGGTGCATTTTGTAGCGGTAGTGCGTAAAGGGGTTGTTTAGGTTTATAATGTAAGGCAGGTTTGGCATGGGGCGTACCCAAAGCTCCTGCTTTTTGTCGTCCCACGGGTACCAGTACATTTCGTAGCTGCTTAGCGCAGTTCTGGTTGCCATAGGTAAGCACACCCAATAAAGCTCGGCCTTGTTTTCCAGCTTTTTAAAGGTTTGTGTAATGTAGTTGGTGGTAACGGTGTATTGCGCTTCAAAATCCTGGTGAAACACCCCAATTACCCGGTCGGGGCAATGCATTTCGCGGTAATCTAACAGCAAATTCAGCAGCAGCGAGCTATCCTTACCGCCGCTAAAGGAAACATAAATGTTTTCAAACTCTGCAAATAAATATTGCAGCCGTTGCTGCACCGCCTGAAAAACCGTAAGCGGCAAATACATTTTTACCACAAAAACCCGCCCTTTTGTTAAAACTACAAAATACCATACCTTTACATTATACCAGCTGTTCTGCAAAAAAACAACATTATGTGTGAAAAAAGGCTTTATTTTTGCCCTTTAAACTGGTATACTTAATTTGTATGTTATTAGATCTTACTAAAAAGGGGCCGTACCATTGAACTGCAGTAACAGTGATTTTTTAGCGCTGCGTAAAAGCATAATTGAAAAAGATTTTTCCCGCATGAACGACCGCCAGTTTCAGGCCGTTACCACCGCAAACGGCCCGCTTTTGGTGCTGGCCGGGGCCGGCAGCGGTAAAACAACCGTGCTGGTAAACCGCATTGCTTACTTAATTCGCTACGGCAACGCTTACCAAAGCTCCGCCGTGCCCGCAAATGTTTCGGATTTTGAACTGGCGCAGGGGCAGGCCTATTTAAAGGGCGAGCAGCCGCTGCTGCCGCCGGGTGTTTTTAGCGTTGACCCGGCTACCCCGTGGCAAATTTTGGCCATTACCTTTACCAACAAGGCCGCCGGGGAGCTAAAGGACCGTATTGTTGCAAAGCTGGGGGAAAGCGGGTTAGACCTTTGGGCCGGCACCTTTCACAGCATTTGCGGCCGCATGCTGCGCCGCTACGCCGACCGTATTGGCTATACCGCGCACTTTACGATTTATGATACCGATGACCAAAAGCGTGTGGTGAAAGAAATTTTAAAAAAGCTGAATGTTTCTGAAAAAGAGCTGAGCCCTAAACTTTGCCTAAATGAAATCAGCCACGCGAAGGATAAGCTCTGGACCCCCGAAGAATACGCCCAAAATATTGGCTATGAGACTTACAAAAAAACCGTTGCCAAGGTTTTTGCCGCTTACAATAAACAGTTAAAACAAGCCAATGCCATGGACTTTGACGACATGATTGTGAACACGGTTTATTTATTTGAAAAATGCCCGGATGCGCTGGAATATTACCAAAATAAATTTAAGTACATTATGGTCGACGAATATCAGGATACCAATCATGCCCAGTACCGCCTTGTTAGCCTGCTGGCACACAAGCACCAAAATTTGTGTGTGGTTGGCGACGACGACCAAAGCATTTATTCTTTTCGCGGCGCTACCATTGAAAATATTTTAAGCTTTGAGGACGAATACGAGCAGGCCACAGTTATTCGGTTAGAACAAAATTACCGCTCTACCGCCACCATTTTGCAGGCCGCCAACACCATTATTGCCAACAACACCGCCCGAAAAGGCAAAAATTTGTGGACCGATTTTAAAACTGATGCAAAAATTAAGGTATGCACCTTGGCCGATGAACGAGCCGAGGCCCAATACATAGCCGACGCGATTTTAGAAAATGTGCAGCAGGGCGGTAAGTTTAAGGATAACGCCGTGCTGTACCGCATGAACGCCCTTTCGGGCGCGCTGGAAAATGTTTTTGCCCGCAGCGGAATTCCGTACCGCGTAATTGGCGGCTTGCGCTTTTTTGACCGCAAGGAAATTAAAGACGTTATTTCTTACCTAAATGTAATTAACAACAAAACCGATGATGTTCGCCTGCGGCGCATTATTAACGAGCCTAAGCGCGGTATTGGCCAAACAACCGTTAACCGCGCGGCCGAAATTGCCGAGGGGCTTGGTCTGCCGCTGTTTGAGGTGCTGGAAAACGCGGCCGATTACCCGGCGCTTTCGCACGCCGCAACCCGTTTGCAAACCTTTTGCCAAATGATAAATCGACTGACCGAAAAAGCAGCCGAGCTGCCGCTAAGCGAGCTGTTGGACGAGGTTTTGCAGCAAAGCGGCTATTTAGACGCTTTAAAGGCCGAGGGGCCGGAGGGCTCCGAGCGCGTTGAAAATGTTAAAGAGCTTTCTTCGGGCATTATTAACTACCAGCAGCAGTCGCCGAATCCGTCGCTTTCGGAGTATTTAGAGGAGGTTGCGTTGGTAAGCGATATTGATAAATACGACGAAACGGCTGACACCGTTATTTTAATGACACTTCATTCCTCCAAGGGGTTAGAGTTTAATAATGTTTTTTTAATTGGCATGGAGGAGGGCATTTTCCCCGGCAATCAATCAATTTACGCCGGCAAGGCCGAGCTGGAGGAGGAACGCCGCTTAGCCTATGTTGGCGTTACCCGCGCCAAGCGGCAGTTAACCCTAACCAACACCTATGTTCGTATGCTGTTTGGTTTAACGCAGCGCAACCGGCTTTCCCGCTTTGTGCGCGAAATTCCGCCCGAGCTTTGCAGCCTTTCGGGCTTTAACGGATATTCTGAGCCAAGTACGACGCCGGGCGGCTTTGAGCGCCGGTACCAAGGTGGCGGCACCGCAAAGGCGGTAAGCTTTTCGGCTGCAGGCAAGCCGGGCAGCGCTGCCGGGCACCCTGTGCAGCGCAGCACACCGCTGGCCTACCGCAAAACGCCGCCGCTGCCGGGTGCCAAAGCCCCTGCGGCAACCAAGTACCAAAAGGGTATGCGGGTTAAGCACAAGGTTTTTGGCGAGGGCATGATATTAAACTGCCAGCCCATGGGCGGCGATTATTTATTGGAGGTTGCCTTTGACGAAAAAGGCACCAAAAAGCTTATGGCCAATTATGTTAAAATGGAAATTTTAAAATAGCCGTTTTACCTTGCACTATGCGGTAAAATGTGGTATGATACTTTTAGCGCAATTTGAACCAGCAGCCATTTTGGCTTTGAATTAATTTAATAGAGGTAACCAATTATGCAATATCAATTTTCAGACAATGTAAACGGCCTAAAGCCCTCCGCCATACGGGAAATTTTAAAACATTCCTCCCAACCGGGAATGATCCCGTTTTCGGCCGGTAACCCCTCGGCCGAGGCTTTTCCGGTAGAGGCGGTACGCAAAATTTCGGCCGAAATTTTTAAAGACGAACCCATAGCTGCCCTGCAGTACTCGGTAACCGAGGGGTACCCCCCCCTGCGGCAGCTGCTAACCGATTATTTAAAAACCAAGCACCATATTGGAACCGAGCAGGACGAGCTTTTAATTACCTCCGGCGCGCAGCAGGTTATGAGCCTGGCGGCTAAGGTGCTGCTGAATAGGGGAGACACTGTTTTATGCGAGGACCCCAGCTTTATTGGCTCCTTAAACTCCTTTCGTTCATACGGTATTCAGCTAAAGGGCGTGCCAATGGAGGCCGACGGCATGAACATGCAGGCCTTAGAGCAGCTATTGAACAGCGACAGTCGGGTGCGTTTTATTTACACCATTCCAAATTTTCAAAACCCAACCGGTATTACAATGTCGCTGGCTAAGCGCCGCCGCCTTTACGAGCTTGCCGTGCAGCACGGCGTTGTAATTATTGAGGATGACCCCTACGGTGAGCTGCGCTTTAAAGGCGAATTTTTACCGGCTATTAAATCGTTCGACACCGAGGGTGCCGTTATTTATTCCGGCTCTTTCTCTAAGGTTTTGGCTCCGGGTATTCGGGTTGGTTACGCCGTTGCCAACCGGCAGCTGCTTAGCAAAATGACCGTTTGCAAGCAAACCGACGATGTACACACCGGCATTTTTAGCCAGATGTTGGCGTACCGGTTTATGAAGGAGTACGATTTTGAGGCCCACTTAACCAAGCTGCGCGCCATTTACCGCCAAAAGGCCGAGCTGGCCATGCGCTGCGCGCGGGAAAGCTTTGGCAATTTAGTTTCGTTTTACCCGGTAGAGGGCGGCCTGTTTTTGTGGTGCCGGCTGCCGGAACAAATTAATATGCTGGAATTTTGCAAAAAGGGCATTGAAAACGGCGTAGCCGTAGTGCCCGGCACGGCGTTTTTAGCCAATGAAGAAGCCATGACCCAATGCTTTCGGGTTAATTTTTCTACCCCCTCGGAGGAGCAGATTAAAACCGGCTTTGCCACCCTTGGCAATTTGGTAAAGGAGATGTTACAATAATGGCAGAGGCAGAACAAAAAAAGCGCGTTTTCAGCGCCATTCAGCCCAGCGGAATGTTAACGCTTGGCAACTACTTAGGGGCACTGAAAAACTGGAAAAGCATGACGCAGGATTTTGATTGCATTTACGCCGTGGCCGACCTGCACGCCATTACCGTTCGGCAGGAGCCGGCTGCTTTTCGCAAGCAAATTTTAAACACCTGCGCGCTGCTGTTGGCGCTTGGTATTAACCCGGATGAGGTTATTTTATTTAAACAGTCGGATGTTGCGCAGCACAGCCAGCTTATGTGGCTGCTAAGCTGCTACACCCAGTTTGGCGAGCTTTCCCGCATGACGCAGTTTAAAGATAAAGCCGCCAAGCACGCCGACAATGTAAACTTAGGGCTGTTTGCTTACCCCACCCTAATGGCGGCCGATATTTTACTGTACCAGGCCGATTTGGTTCCGGTAGGGGCCGACCAAAAGCAGCACTTAGAAATTACCCGCGATATTGCCGGCCGGTTTAACGGCCTGTACGGCAATGTGTTTAAAATTCCCGATCCGTACATTCCAAAAGCCTGCGCCCGTGTGCGCTCGCTGCAGGACCCCACCAAAAAAATGTCTAAGTCGGATGAAAACATAAACGCCTGGGTTGCTATTTTAGATAAACCGGAGGATATTATGCGCAAATTTAAGCGCGCCGTGACCGACAGCGAAAATAGAATTTGCGTTGAAGAGGGGCGGGACGGCATTGCCAATTTAATTGGCATTTATTCGGCCGTAACCGGCAAAACGCAGGAAAGCGTTGTAGCAGAATTTGCCGGCAAAGGCTACGGCGATTTTAAATTGGCCGTTGGCGAGGCGGTTTGCGCCGAGTTAAAGCCGCTGCAGGAGCGCTTTAACACCTATATTGCCGACAAAAAGCAGTTAGAGGATATTTACAAGGCCGGGGCCGAAAAGGCCGGCTATATTGCGCGCCGCACCGTTTCTAAGGTCATGCGCAAAATTGGGTTTATTTAATATTTTAAAACCAAGCCGGCGGGCCGCACCCTAAAAAGGGCCGGCCTGCCGGCTTAGTAAAATTTTAAAAAGAGGTGTTTTTAACCGGTGTCAAGAAATTTTTGGGGTTACTAAAAAAGCCTTAATTGTCGGAGTTTTGCACAACAGCAATTACCGCGCCGGGAATACTTTGGTCGTAGGTAAGCGTAATGGCTCGGTTTTCGGGGTAAAGCCTGCCGTTTTGTGCCGTTAAGGTTAAGGCGTTTAGCCCGCCCGAAATACCGGCGCCGGTAAATTTTAAATAGGCTTCTTTCGCGGTCCAAATTTCGTAAAACGCCTGCTGCATTGAGCGGCCCTCCCGCCCGGCGGCGGCAATATATTCTACCTCTTGCTCGGTAAACTTTTTTTGGGCCAAAAGGGCCGAAAATTCGCGCACAATTTCAATGTCAACACCAATGGGCTGCTCTGAAACCGCTAAAACAACATAGTTTTGGCAGTGCGAAATATTATAATGCACCCGCCCGTTAATCACAAAGGGCTTACCGTGCTCGCCAAAATCAAATTCAATTTCCTCCGGCTTTTTGTTGCAAAAGGCGGCCGTGTAACGCCGTGCCAGCATGTAGCCGGCAAGGCTGCGGCGCCGGTCGTCCTCGTTTTGTTTTTCTTTAATTTGTTCCTGAATAAAGCGGGGCAGGGTGTTTAACTCGGCGTCCAGCAATTTGTTAGATATTTTAAATAAGTTACAGTAAAAAATATTGTACATTTTTGCACCGGTCATTCTAAAAATTAATTTTTGCCTAAAGCCTTGCGGGCAATGGCACCAATAAACCTAATTTATTTTAACATGAAACTACATTTTTCGCAAGCCGGATTTTAAAAAGGGGAGTATTTTAACTTGAAAATTAATTACAAAACAACCAAAGCGTTAAAAAAAGAGTGTGCCGAATTTGCCGCTTCGGCTGCTGCCGAGGATTTTGCCGCTTACAGCAGCGCCGAATTGCAAGAGCAGCTAAAAAGGCCGGATTTAAAACCGGTAACCCTGGCCGCTTTGGTAAGCGAGGTTATTTACCGCTTAAAGGGAATACGGCTCTTTCAAAGCCAATTGCAGGCGGCCTATTCGCTGTTTGGCGGGCACATTACCGAGCTTGCAACGGGGGAGGGCAAAACCCTTGCCGGCGTTGTTGCGGCGGTGCTGTTTGCAAAAAGCGGGCGCACCGTTCACATTCTAGTGTTTAACGATTATTTAGCCCAGCGTGACGCCGCAGAAAACCGCGAAATTTTTGAGTTTTGCGGCCTTACGGTTGGCTGCATTACTGAGCATACAAGCTTTGCCGACCGCAAAGCGGCTTACGGCTGCAGCGTTGTTTACGCCCCCGCGCGCGAGGCAGGGTACGATTGTATTCGCAGCTTTTTGGCCGCCAGCCCCGAGCAATTCTTGCTGCCGGCGTATGATGTTGCCATTGTAGACGAGGCCGACTCCATTTTAATTGATGAAGCGGCTATCCCCTTAGTGTTGGCCGGTAGGGCCAGTGCCGCCGCACTGGATTTCTTGCAAAAAATTATTACCGTTGTTCGGGCTTTAAACGCACAGGATTACGAGTGTAACTTAGAGCAGCGGCAAATTTGGCTGAGCGACAGCGGTATTAAGGCGGTTGAAAGTGCATTATTAATAGATAATTTGTACGATGAAAAGAATATGGACACCCTTTCGGCGGTAAACACGGCTTTAGAGGCGGTATATTTGCTAAAGCGGGATGTGGACTATATTGTTAAAAACGGAAAAATCGGCGTTATTGATGAATCTACTGGTCGGGTGGCAGCAAACCGAAAGTTCCCCGGCGCGTTGCAAAAATATGTAGAACTGAAAGAGGGGATTACCGACCGACTGAATACCCGCATTTTTAACAGCATGACCATTGGCGCTTTTATTGCCCAGTACCAAACCCTTTGCGGTATGACAGGCACGGCGGTAACCTCTGCCTCGGAACTGGAAACTACCTACGGGGTACGCACTTTGGCCATTGCGCCGCACACCCCCTGCATTCGCAACGATTTACCGGACGAGGTTTTTTTAACCAATAGCGAGCGGGACAGCGCCGTTATTGCCGAAATTATTGCCGCGCACCAAAAGGGCCAGCCGGTTTTGGTTGGCACAGCCAGTGTAGAACAATCGGAATTGTTAGCCAAAAGCTTACGCCAAAACGGAATTGAACCGGCGGTTTTAAACGCCCGGAACGACGCCGAGGAGGCTAAAATTATTGCCAATGCCGGCTTGGCGGGGGCGGTAACCGTTTCTACCAATATGGCCGGCCGCGGGGTAGATATTAAGCTGGGCGGGCAAAACGGCGAAGGCCGCAGCGCCGTTGCGTTGGCCGGCGGGCTTTATGTTATTAGCACCACCGTGAACCGCTCCCGCAGAATTGATAATCAGCTGCGGGGCCGCTCCGGCCGGCAGGGCGATGTTGGGCAAAGCAAGTTTTTTATTAGCCTGCAGGATGAAAACATTGCCCCGTTTTTTGAGGAGGAACTGACCGGCAAAAAACTAACAAATAAAGAAAAATTTGCCCTGGTGCGGGACGCACAGCTGACCTTAGAGGGCAACGACGCCGAAGCACGCTACGCCATGAAAAAGTACACCTACATTACCGAGGAGCAGCGGCAGTTGATTTCAAATTACCGGAAAAAAGTACTTTTTTTAGAGGAACAGCCCCAAATTTTACAAAAAAACGATTTGGACCGTTACCTTGAATTAGAAAAGCAAATTGGCGCCAAGGCGCTGCAAAACGCGGAGCGCCACCTGCTGCTTTATTACCTGAATTTGCGTTTTTCCGATTATTTGGAAACCATGGAGGAGGTTAAAAGCGGCATCCACTTAAACATTGTTGCGGGCAAAAATCCGTTAGACGAATTTAACCGCCAGGCTATTGATAATTTTGAGGAGATGAACGCCGATATTCGGTTTGAGGTTTTGCAAAAAATGCAGCAGCTGAAAATTGTAAACGGCGCGCCGGATCTAACCGATTTTAATATTAACCATTCTACCGGCACCTGGACCTACATGGTAGACGACAGCAGCGGCCAGTTTAACCACCTGCCCGAGCTGCTGAATATGTTTGGCAAAAAAATTAAAAAGGCTTTAAGTTTTACCGATAAGTTAGAGCGAATGTTTACGAAAAAAAAGGATCAATAAAATTTTGAAGGGATAAAATTTTTAATGAAGCTACCACTGTTAAAAAAAATGAACGAGGCCGCTTGGCTGCTGGGTATTGTTTTTTGCGCGCTGGGCGTTTGCCTGCTTACCAAAGCGGGGTTTGGGCTTTCAATGGTTTCGGCCGCGGCCTACATTTTGCATCTTAGGGTGGTTCAGTTTTTGCCATTTTTTTCGCAAGGAATGTCGGAATATGTATTTCAGGCGGTGTTGCTGCTGGTTTTGTGTTTGGCTATTCAACGGTTTAACTGGCGCTATCTGCTCTCGTTTGCTTCGGCCGTTATTTTTGGCTTTGTGCTGGATGGCTGGTACCTGATTTTCGGCTCCAACGCCGTTTACACCGTTTTTTGGGTGCGGGTGCTTAGCTTTGTGCTGGGTGAGTTGTTTACAGCCATTGCTATTGCCTTTTTCTTTAGAACCGGGTGGCCTCTTGAAATTTACGAGCTTTTTTGCACCGAGCTGGCCCGCCGCTACGGCTGGAACATGAACCGGGTAAAACAGTGCTACGATATTGCAATGCTAACCCTTTCGGTACTGCTGGCGCTAATTTTAAACCACAATTTGCAGGGCCTTGGCGCCGCAACGGTTATTATAACCGTTGTAAACGCCCCGCTAATTACCTTGTTTGGTAAGCTGTTAGATAAACTTTTTGCCTTTGAGCCGCTTTTACCAATTCTAACCGGTGCTTTACAAATTTGCACCTAAATTTACACTTAAAAAATAACCCGCCGCAGCAGTTGTTCCTGTTGCGGCGGGTTTGCAATTAAATTAGGCCTTTGCCGGCCTAAAATTTTAAAGCTTTTCGGAATTATTATACTCAAACGGTAGGCCTTCACGCAGAATGTGCGAGGTATCTGAAAGGCAAAGGCACTGCGGAACCGTAATTCCGTTTTCGTAATTTTTAAATCGCAGCACCGTAACGCCGGAGTGAGTTATATTAAAACTGCTCCAAAAAATGTGGGGCGGAATTTGCAAAAGGTGCGAAAGCCAGGTAACTCCAAAACCATGATGGCAAAAAACGGCTACGCGTTTGTTGTTGGGGCTTAAAATTTTGTAAACGGCACCGTCACGCTTATAGCCCAAGCGGGCTATAAATAAGTCGGAATCCCGGCCAATTCTTTCAAATCCCTTTTTAAAGCGTTCGGCGTCGTTTTTAAAACAATCGGCCGTGTACCAGTTTTGCATATTAAAATTTAGAGTGCTGTTATTTTTTAATTCGCTTAGCTGGCGCTGAAAAACCCAGCCGCGGTGCCCGTCCGGGTAGGTGCAAAAAAGGTCGTCCGCCGCTTTGTTTTCGCTGGTCCAATCCTCCACCGTGTAGGGTTTGCCTAAAATATCACAGGTTGGTTGTGCCGTTTGCTTGGCCCTGTTTAAAGGGGAGGAATAAATTTCATCTAACCCGTTTACGGCAAAGCGCTTGGCCAAGGCCTGCGCCTGCAGGTGCCCTTTAGGGGTTAGGGAATCGGGGTTGTAAATGGGATCTCCGTGCCGTACAATAAAAAGTAACACTGTTTAGTCCTCCTGTTTAGAGGCGTTATTTTTTGCTTTTTTAATTGCCTCAACTGCACTTTTTTTGGGCTTTACGGCCGAAAGGGGATTGTGCTCAATGGCCGACTTTACCTGCTCGCTGGAAACATGGGTGTAAATTTGCGTAGTGCCTAAATTTTGGTGCCCTAAAACATCTTTAATTACCCGTACATCGGCGTGCCCGCGCTGGTACATTAAGGTTGCCGCGGTGTGGCGCAGCTTGTGGGCAGAAAAGCCGCGGTTGCCAAGGCCGGCTTTTTCTAAAAATTCGTAAACAATGTGCTGCACGGTTTTAGGGCTAATACGCCGTTTGTTTCGACTAATAAACAGGGCGCTTTTTTCGCTGGCCGGAACGCCCTCTACCGGGCGTACAGGCAAATAGCTGTTAATAGCGTTTATGCAGGCGTCGTTTAGGTAAATAATGCGTTCTTTGTTCCCCTTGCCGTAAAGGCGCAGCGCACCCTCACTGTTTAAATCGTTTAAGCTAATGTTGCAAAGCTCCGAAAGCCGCATTCCGCAATTTAAAAACAGGGTTAAAATGCAAAAATCGCGCTCTTTATTAGGGCCGTCAACGCTTCTTAAAAGCTCTAACGCCTCCTCTAAAGTTAGGTGCTTGGGTAGGGTAGAGGCAATCTTCGGTGACTCCAACAGCTCGGCCGGGTTACTTGGCAATTGCTTGGTGTTTTGCGAAAGATATTTAAAATAAATTTTTAAGGTGGAACATTTACGGGCGCGGGTGGTACTGTTATTGTGCAGTTCATCCTTACAATACACTAAAAAAGAGTAAAGGTCTTGCAGGGTTACGGTTTTCAGTAAATTCAAATCAACATCATCTATTGGAATTTCGTTGAATTCCATTTTACCCGAAAACCCGTTTTGAATTTTTAAATACCGAAAAAAGGTGCGCAGGTCTAAAAAATATTCGTCTACAGAACGGACAGATTTATTACGAACCGCCTCACTGTACAGCAAAAAGTCCTGTAAAATCTTAGGGGCCTCTTGATAATATTTTTTATTCAAAAAGCATCCCCTCCGATAAAATTAATTATACCAAAAATAATATATATAGTAATCTCACTACATTATATACTATATATAGGTATTTTTCAAGGGGAAATGTTAGAAAAATTACAAGCTATTTAAAAACATTTACCGTTGTGCAAACAGTTGAATTTTCCAACTTTTAACAATTATCGGTAGTGGTTCAAATATGGTAAATTATTCAAATTCTTTGGCATATTGCTGTAATGCTTAAAATTGGCTCCGGTTTAAAGGGTTTCGCTTTAGCAAAGGGTGTATAGAATTAAATTAGCTAAAGCCTAAGCCGCAAACTATTACACCGAAAAGGTTTATTCAACGCCGTTGCAACGCAGAATGATTTTAAAAATCGCTGTTTGCGATTACAAATCAATAAGATTGCTTTAAATAGAAAAGTTTAAAACAGCCCATAGCTTGTTTTAAAAAAACTGAGTGGCTGTAAGCCCAAATAGATTTTTAAAATTTATTGAAAAATCAGTAATATGATAAGGGCAGAAAAATTAAATGCTATGAACTGCAAGCCGTATTGGTAAAACTCAGTTTTTGAATATAAAAATTGCCGAAAAAACAAAATCGTTTATTTATCATTACATTTATATAATACCAATAGGACCAACAAGCGTAATGATAACAATGCAGCATACCCAAGGTGTAAAGATAAAGCCAGGCGTTAGAATGCCTGGCTAAAACAGCGGTATAAATATAAAGATGTTGAATATTTTCTCCCCTTAATTATACAAAACATTCATTTTGTATAATTGGCGTTCCGCCAATTACAACCTACGCGGCCATATTGCCTGCTTGCTAAAAAAGGGACAATATGGCCGCTCCGGCTACAAAATGCATTTTTTGTATAACTGTTGTTTTTAAAGCCAGTACAAAAAGGCCGCGGCGGCGCACGGGGCAACCCGCAACTGGGTGCGCACCCGGTTAGTTATCGGGTTAACACATCCTTTCTAAAATATTAGTATGCAACTTCTTGAACGCCGAGCTTGCTAACGACCTTGGAGCATCAATATTCGTATTCGGCATAACCTCTTTTGCAGTACTTGTAGCTGTTGCGTTGTTAACCGTAATAATTGCCACCTTCCTGCCCGTTTACAATTGATGGCTTTTCTTTTACAGTTTTTTTATTTTCTATAATGTAGAGGCGTATGACCAGTGAACTTTTTGAACACTCGGCAAAAATATGAGCAATCACAGAATCCAACAATACTTGACACATCATCAATGCTCATTGACGTATAAACAATCAATTCCATAGCGCGTTCAATTCTGATTTTTAAATGGAATTTATATGGTGAATAACCGGTATAATCCTTAAACATATGTAAAAATCGGCTTTGACTGACAAAGCACATTTCAGAATATTTCGCAAGATCAATCGGCTGATCAAAATTTTCATTCATATAGTTAATAACGTTATCAAGTCGGTCGTTCTTGTGGTTTTCGAGTCTTCTCTGCTGCTCGGTAGCACTTCGCATAACTAAGCCCAAGATCGAAAGCAAATACCCACTACACACTGTTTCATAATAAGGTTTACGTACGTTATAAACGGATATCATTCTTTCAAAAGCTCTTTTAAACTCTTTAATGTCACTAACCTGTATATGAACAGTTACGTCACTTTTTATATCATCAAGCATTTTACAGCAGACTCCGGAAAAATGAGCCCACATAAGATGTGTGGAATCCTCTTTTTTAAAAGAGTAATGTTGACGCACACCGGGAAAATGGAGCAACAAACTACCCTCTTCGGCAATATTAACAATACCATTATCCTCATATATACACTGTCCGGATTCAATAAACTGCAAACCGAAGTCTACCCTTCCTTCATCACGAACAGTGTCGTAGTCGTGAGCGTCTAATGTTTGCTGTCCACAGTTATTTAGTGTTATATAATCATTAGATACACGCTGTGTAGTATATTTTTCTGAAGGCATGTAATCACTCCTTTTTCACAATTATATAACGAAAATTTTTGTTAGTCAACCACAAGTTAGCAATAGTGTCCTATTTTTTAGCATTATAGTACCTTTAAAAATAATTAAAAGAGTAATATAATAAAATTACTAAATATAAGGAAGTGGTCCTATGGATACAATAGTAAAAACTGTTCCCCTTAGTTCTTTACATAAAATGTTCCCTAATATCAGTCCGGAAGAAAAGGCAATGTCCAGCTTTGCCGGAATGAAAAATGAACCTATTTCTTTTCAGGTTGCCTACAAAACGATGCCTGGCAAAGGTATGAATACTGCATTTTACATTAAGGTTATTTCAGATCTTCCGATTACTATATATGAAGAGGGTTACGTGCCTATTTTACAGGCTATAGATCCTTGTGTACAACCCGAATCATATCAGCCCGGTTTTTTTGCTGATATGCTTTTACCGAAAAAAACCAATCCAAAGGTTGAAATCGGTGCTTTCCCATGGGAAAAGCTCCACTTTGAAAAAGATAATATCCAGCTTCATGCTGACTTGGATAGCTGGAAGGCATTATGGTTTACCGTTAACGAAGATGGTAAGCAGGTAAAACCCGGTAAGCATGTAATTAAGCTTGAGCTATACAATCGTCGTGGTAACGGCTTATGCGGTGAATGTGAAGTAACGGTTGATATTATCGACGCTTTACTTCCCAAGCAAAAACTTTATTACACCAACTGGTTCCATTGTGACTGCTTGTGTGATACATACGGTTGCGAAATGTTTTCTGAACGTTTTTGGGAAATCTTTAGAAGCTTTGCAACTGCAGCCGCTAAGCACGGTATGAATTTGATTCTTACCCCCTGCTTTACACCTTCGTTAGATACTCCGTTAGGATTCTATCGCAGAAAAGCTCAGCTTGTTGGCGTTGAAATTGTTGACGGCAAGTATAAATTTGATTTTACACTCCTACAGCGCTTTATTGATGAGAGTAAGGCTTGCGGATTACAGTTCTTTGAACATTCTCACTTCTTTACCCAGTGGGGTGCAAAAGCAGCTCCTCAGGTTTGGGCAACGGTTGACGGCAAGGAGAAGAGAATCTTTGGTTGGAATACCTGCGCTTGGGGTAAAAAATACACCGAGTTCTTGCAGTCCTACATTCCTGCTTTGCTCGATTTCTTAAAGCCTCAGGGACTTGATAAGAAATTCTTATTCCATATTTCCGACGAGCCACATGCTAATATGCACGAGGATTATCTTAAGGCAAAAGGTGCTTTAGGCAATCTTCTCGACGGATATATGTGCGGTGACGCTTTATCTAACTATGAGTTCTACGCTGACGGAACAGTTCAGACTCCTATCGTTTCTACTCCAAACATCAAAGAGTTTTTTGGCAAGTGCAATAACCTTTGGGCATATTATACCGGTTCTTTGTGCACTCAAGGATATACCAATAGAAGAATAACTCATTCCTCTGAGCGAAACAGAATGATTGGTATTCACCTTTATACTCATAAAATCAAGGGCTTCTTAAACTGGGGATACAACTACTATTATGACACCCAGAGTTACGGTCTTTTTGACCCTAAGATAAACCCGGAATTCTTTGAAGGTCGTAATGCTGGATGTAGCTTTATTGTCTACCCTGCTACCGATGGAACCTGTATTCCCTCGATAAGACAAAAGGTTTTCTATGAAGGAATTAACGATATGAGAGCTTTGTATTTGCTCGAAAAGTTAATTGGTAGAAAAGCAACAATTGAATTTGTTACCTCTTACTACGCTCCTATTGATTTCTCTGTCGGCGCTGAATCCGAAGAAAAGCTTCTCGCTTTCCGTGCGGATTTAAATAAAAAGATTGCAGAAGCAATCAGCAAATAATAGAAAGGTGATTTAAAAATGGAGACAAAAGCTTATAATCTTATTGATCCGAAAGACCTTGCTAAGAACACTACTATCAACCTTCAGGTGTGTGAAGCTGAGGTCGATATGTACTGGCGTGTAGCTATCGATGTTCTCGAGGTCATCGAGGCTAACAACAAAAAAGGCGAGCCCACCGTTATGGTAGTACCTTATGGTCCTCTTGGCCCCTACGCACGTCTTGTTCATCTTGTGAATAAGTATCGTATTTCTCTTAAAAACTGCGTGTTCATCAATATGGATGAGTATATGGAAAATGAGAACGAGTATATTGACGAAAGCGATCCTCTGTCATTTAGAGGTGGTATGAAGCGTATTTTCTACTCACAGATTGATGATGAGTTGAACGTACTTCCTGAAAACCGTCTGTTCCCCGATCCTAAGAATCCCGGTCAGGTTCAGGAGATTATTGATAAGTACGGCAAGCTTGATATGGTATTCGGCGGTGTTGGTATTAACGGACACTATGCATTTAACGAGCCACCCGAGCCGGGTGAGGAATGCACCAACGAGGAATTCTTGAATCGTGCTACCCGTGTACTTAAAATCAGCCGTGAAACCAAGACTATCAACGCATTTATGAACTGCGGTGCTAACCTTGACGCTATCCCCGACTATTGCATCACCGTTGGTATGAAGGAAGTGTATCAAGCAAAGAAGATTATTATGTGCATGCCCAGAGACTGGAATGCAGGCGCACTCCGCAAGGTTTTACATGGTGATATTACCTGCCACGTTCCTTGCTCGTTGTTCCGTAACCATCCCGATGCAACACTTTATGCTGCAGCAGTTGCTACTGCTTGCCCTGTTCCTGAGATCAGAGTTTATAACAAATAATGAACGATCTTATAATTAAAAACGTTTTTGCCGTTCTGCCTGATCGTGTTACTGATACTGCTATATCCGTTTTAGTTCGTGACGGCAGAATTGCAGAAATTGATACTAATACTACCGACAGTTCTTTACCCGTTGTTGATGGTAATGGTGGATACCTATTTGCAGGCTTTATCGACTGTCACGTTCACGGTGGCGGTGGTGCTGATTTTATGGATGCAACTGTTGAAGCTTTTGAAACTGTTACCGTTGCCCATTTAAAACACGGTACAACCATGCTTATACCAACGTCGATGACCGCAACGTCAGACGAACTTGAAGCTTTTGTAAAGACGTATCTGCAGTTTATAAATACCGAGCGAAAAGGTGCTAAAACATTAGGTTTGCATTTTGAAGGACCTTATCTTTCAGGTGCCGGTGCTAAATCAAGAGGTGCGCAACGTGGCGATCTTCTTCGCTTCCCTGATATGGATGAAGTTAAGAAGCTTTATGAGTTAGCTGACGGTCATATTGTCCGTTGGGATGCAGCGCCTGAGCTTCCCGGTTCCTTGGAATTAGCCGAATTTTTAAGCAGTAATGGTATACTTTGCTCTGAAGCACATTCGGCGGCTGTTACCGATGAAGCTGAAGCCGGTTTTAAAGCGGGTTTCTCACACGTAACCCATTTTTACAACGCGGTTACTACCTATCGCAAGGTTGACCAATCGGTACTCGATGGTATAGTTGAGGCTACTTATCTTAACGATAAAGTTGTTGTTGAGCTAATCTGTGATGGTTGTCATATACCTAAAGGCGTTTTAAAGCTTGCTCTAAAAATCAAGGGTCCTGAAAAGGTATGTGCGATTACCGATGCAATGAGAATTGCTGGTACGGATATGAAATCAGGTTTATTGGGTAACACCACCAGCGGTTCAATGGTTGTTGTCGATGATGGGGTTGCAAAGCTTCCCGATTTAACCTCATTTGCCGGTAGTATTGCTACTACTGACCGTTGCCTTAGAGTTTTATGCCAAAAGTATGGAATATCAATGACAGATGCATCTAAAATGCTCTCTCTTGCTCCTGCTAAACTACATAAAATCGATAAGGATTACGGTAGTATTGAAGTCGGTAAGGTTGCTGACCTTGTTATAACCGACAAATCCCTTAATGTAATATCCGTCATTCTTGACGGTTTACAAAAATTTAAATCCTAAATTGGATTAACCGGAATAGCGCCCGGTGGTTGCGGTAGTGGTAGCTAAAAAGCAAGTCTGTAAGGGGCTTGCTTTTTTGTTGCCCCGGCGGCCTACGGCCAAAAAGGACTGTGCAACAGTTAAACAAAAAATATGTTCATTTTGTATAATTGGCAAAAATCTTATTTTGTCCCCAACAGTGCTACCACCTGCCGCAAAATTTCATTAAAGCAATCTCGCCGAGTTTTTAAAATTATGGTTTCCATGCAATCCACTTCGTCCACATGGTGAAAGCGCATATAATGCAGGTGCTCTATGTAGTCTGTTTCGGCAAGCGTAGCCGTATTATAGAGATAACCTAATTATTTGTCTTTAAAAGTCATATAACGCCCCCAGTGCTTTACTGGGGGCGTTAATTTTATAATTATTTTTTTACAAGCGCTTTCAAATCCTCCTCGGGTGTTGTAATTGCGGCAAGCCCAAAATTTTTGGTTAAATAGTTTAAAATATTTGGCGAAAGAAATGCCGGCAGTGTTGGCCCAAGGCGAATGTTTTTAATGCCCAGATGTAAAAGGGTTAGCAAAATGCAAATGGCTTTTTGTTCGTACCACGAAAGCACCATAGAAAGCGGCAGATCGTTTACGCCGCAAGAAAAAGAATCGGCCAATGCTAATGCAATTTTAATGGCGCTGTATGCGTCGTTGCACTGCCCGATATCCATTAATCTTGGCAAACCGGCAACCGTGCCCAGTTGAAGATCGTTAAAACGGTACTTGCCGCAGGCAAGGGTTAAAATAACGCTGTTTTTTGGGGTTTGTTTTACAAATTCGGTGTAATAATTGCGGCCGGCACGCGCACCGTCGCAACCGCCAACTAAAAAGAAGTGCCCAATCTCCCCTTTTTGAACGGCCTGAACAATTTTTTCGGCCTGCTTTAAAACAGCGCCGTGGGCAAAGCCCGTTGTAACGGTTGTGCCACCGTTAATGCCGGTAAACGGTTGTTCGCTTTGGTAGCCGCCAAGCTCTAAGGCTTTTTTAATTACGGGCGAAAAATCCTTGTTTTCCCCAATGTGTTGAATTTGTTGGTACGAAACTAACGCGGTTGTAAAAACCCGGTCGGCATAGCTGCTTTTTGGCGGCATTAAGCAGTTGGTTGTAAACAAAACCGGTGCGGGAATATTGGCAAATTCTTTTTGCTGGTTTTGCCAGGCAGTGCCAAAATTACCTTTTAAGTGGGGGTATTTTTTAAGCTTTGGGTAGCCGTGGGCCGGCAGCATTTCACCGTGGGTGTAAATGTTAACTCCGGTGCCCTCGGTTTGCTCTAAAAGTAATTTTAAATCGTGTAGATCGTGCCCCGAAATAACAATAAACGGCCCAGGTTCCACCGCCAGCGGAACCGTTACGGGATACGGCTCGCCAAAGGCTTCGGTGTGTGCTTTGTCTAAAAGCTCCATACAGGCCAAATTTTTTTCGCCAACCTCTAAAGCAATGGGCAGCAGCTGTTCTAAATTCCAGTCCTCCCCTACCGCAAAAAGGGCCTTGGCCAAAAACAGGTTTATTGCTTTACTTTCGCTGCCTAAAACCATTGCGTGGTAGGCGTAGGCCGCCATGCCGCGAATGCCAAACAAAATTAACGATTTTAGGCTGCGAATATCCTCGTTGGCGCTCCATAGCTGCTGCAGGTCATAATCGCTATTTTTTTCGCAGGGAGCGTTACAGCTTGCACAACGCGGAAGGAGTCGCTGCTTTTCAAGCCGTACCTCGCCAATTAGCTGCTGCAGCGAGGCACTGTTAAAATTAACATTTGTAACGGTGCTGAAAAGCCCTTTAATTAGCAAACGCTGTGTGCTTTTGCTGAATTTTTTACCACCGTTGGTTGCGCGAGCCAACCCAATTAGGGCCCCGGTTAATTCATCCTGCAAGGCGGCAACCTCGGCGCTTTTACCGCAAACACCCGCCATACCGGTGCAGCCGGTACAACCGGCAGATTGCTCGCATTGAAAACAAAACATATTTTTATTCATTTGCTATCCCCTATTCTAAAATTCTTGCTGTAGCTTTAAAAATTAATCTAAAATTTCGCCGTTTGTAGCAATGGTAACAACCTGCCACGGAATAAATTTGCCGCTTTTTTGCAAAGCGGTTTTGGCCGCCTGCTCTAACCCGCCGCAGCAAGGCACCTCCATGCGTACCACGGTAACGCTTTTTATATTGTTGTTTTTAATAATTTCGGTTAGCTTTTGGGCGTAATCTACCCCATCTAATTTAGGGCAGCCAACAAGGGTAATGTGCCCTTTTATAAACCGCTCGTGAAACGCTGCATAAGCGTAGGCGGTGCAATCGGCCGCAATGAGCAGCTTAGCGCCCGAAAAATAAGGCGCGTGAGCCGGCACTAATTTAATTTGCACCGGCCATTGCTGCAGCTGGCTTTGGGCATACTGCGCTGCTGGGTTAGCCTTAGGGCTTTCGCGGCGCTCAATTTTTTTAGCGTTCGAGCCCGGGCAGCCGCACGGCAAAGGCTCCTGACTACCGCTTTTAGCCTGTTTGTTTTGCAGCACAGCGGCTTCGTTGTAGGCGGCAGCCTCCCTCTCGGTAAAGGTTATTGCCCCGGTTGGGCAGGCCGGCAGGCAATCGCCCAAGCCGTCGCAGTAGTCATCCCGCAGCAGCTTGGCCTTGCCGTTTACCATGCCAATGGCCCCCTCGTGGCAGGCGGCGGCACAAGCCCCGCAGCCGTTGCATTTTTCCTCGTTAATTTCAATAATTCTTCGTTTCATCGCAATTCCTCCTTGCTTTTGTGGGTATATTATAATATAATTAAACCAACAAATCGGTTGAATTTTCAACAAACGGGGTGTTTTTTTGAAAAAAATTTTTCCAATTTTGCAATCGTGCGGGATTTTTAACGGCATTGCTGAAAAAGAGCTTGCCGCCGTGTTGGAGTGCCTGGGCGCCCAAACTAAAGATTACCCCAAAAATTCGTTTATTCTACGGGCGGGCGATGCAATTGAAAATGTTGGTTTAGTGCTTTCGGGCAGCGTGCTGATTATTCAGGAGGATATTTGGGGCAACCGTAACATTTTAAGTAAAAGCGGCCCGGGCCAAATCTTTGCCGCCGCTTTTGCCTGCGCGCCCGGCTCGGTTTTAAATGTTAGCATTGTGGCGCAAACGCCGGTTACCGTGCTTTTTTTAAATGTAAAACGGGTGTTAACCGTTTGCCCGCAGGCCTGTGCCCACCACAGTTTAATAATTCGCAATTTATTAGGCGAACTGGCCCGAAAAAATTTGCGTGCCAACGAAAAGCTAACGCACTTGGGCCAGCGCAGCACGCGCGCCAAGCTAATGTCTTACTTTTCGGTAGTAGCACGGCAGTGCGGCACTTTAGAATTTGATATTCCGTTTACACGGCAGCAGCTGGCCGATTACCTTGCCGTAGAGCGCAGCGGCCTTTCAAACGAGTTAAGTAAAATGCAGCGCGACGGATTGCTGCAGTACCACAAAAATCATTTTATAATGAAGCCAAAATCTTATTTGTTTTAATTAGCACAAATAATTTTATAAATTAAGATGTAACGCAAGCAGTGCGGCAGGGGTGGCGTTGTGAGCTAAAAATAACCCGGCCAGACCACAATTTGTTTGTTGCGGTCTGGCCGGGTTATTTTAAAAAATGTTGCTAAACAGCAGCCGAAAGCAACGGCTTATTTTTCGGCTACCAGCTCTTTCATGGTGTAAAGACCGGGCTGTTTGGTTTTTAAAAAGGCGGCGGCATTTACGGCGCCAACGGCAAAAATCTCTTTTGATCGGGCCGAATGGGATAGGGTTACAATTTCATCTCGTCCGGCAAAAATAATTTCGTGCTCGCCAACAATGGTGCCGCCGCGAACAGCGTGAATGCCAATTTCTTTGGGGTCGCGCTTTTCGTGCTTTGGCTGTCGGTTGTATTCGTAGTGGTAGCGCTCCCCTGCCTCAGCGTTAATTTCATCGGCCAGCATAAGGGCTGTGCCGCTGGGGGCGTCAATTTTTTGGTTGTGGTGCTTTTCAATAATTTCAATATCAAACCCCTCCAGCACGGCGGCCGCCTTGCGGGCCAGCTCGGCAAGCAGGTTAATACCAAGCGACATATTAAACGAGAAAAACACCGGAACATTGCAGGCCAGCTGTTTAATTTGGGCAGTTTGCTCGGCGGTAAAGCCGGTTGTTGCAATAACAATACCTAAATGGCGTTCGCGGCAAAATCTGCAAAGGCCGTCCAGTGCCGCAGGGTTAGAAAAATCAACAACAACATCAGCCTCTACATGAATATCCTCTAAGCTTTGAAAAACCGGGTACGGCCCGTTTTGGGTTAATTCACGGTCTACCCCCGCAACAATAGCACAGTCGTTCCGTCGGGTTACAATATCGGTAATTACCTTTCCCATTTTCCCGTTACAGCCGTTTAAAATTATTTTTAGCATTAAAATTCCTGCCTTTTTAAAGTTCGGGCTAACGAAAAAATTTCGTCAGCCCGAAAATATTTTTGTTTTAAAAACTTTTGTTTACAATAGGCTTTTTGTTTAAAGCATCCGCTTTACAGCAGGCCTAACTCTTGCAGATCCTTTTTTAAAACTGCCTTATTGGCCTCGCTGGTTGTTACCAGCGGCAAGCGGCACGGCCCAACCTCCATACCCATAAGGTTCATGGCGTCCTTAACCGGAATGGGGTTTACATCTATAAATAGGTGCTGCATTAAATTTAAGTGCTTAACAGCAATTGCTGTTGCGGCTTTAAAATCGCCTTTTAGGCACTCGGCGGCCATGCGGTGGCCGGCAGACGGCGCAACATTGGAAAGCACCGAAATAACGCCCTTACCGCCCAAGGCCATAATGGGTACGGTTTGGTCGTCGTTCCCCGAATATACGGCCAAATCGCTGCCGCACAGCGCAATGGTTTTAAGAACCGAGGAAAGGTCGCCGTTGGCCTCTTTGGTGGCAACAATGTTCTTACATTTTGCCAGCTCAAAATAAGTTTCGGGTTTAATGTTTACCCCGGTGCGGGAGGGCACATTGTACAAAATAATGGGCTTGTTAACCCGTTCAGAAATGTAGTTGTAGTGCGCAATTAACCCGGCCTGTGAGGTTTTGTTGTAGTACGGCGTAACCATTAATAAGGCGTCGGCGCCTACGCTAATAGCGTCTTTGCTTAAGGTAACGGCGTAACGGGTATCGTTGCTGCCGGTGCCGGCAATAATGGGCACACGCCCGGCCGATTGCTTTACAGCGGCCTCAATAACCTTAACATGCTCGTCATGGTCCAGTGTGGCCGATTCGCCGGTGGTGCCGCAAATAACCAAAGCGTCAATTCCGCCGGTAATTTGCTGCTCTACAACCTCGGCCAGTTTTTTATAGTTTACCGAGCCGTCTGGCAGCATTGGGGTAATTAATGCAGTACCGCAGCCCTCGAAAATACATTTTTTCATTGTAAAAGCCCCCTAAAATAAAGTAAAAAGCTTTAGTTGCCTGCGGAAAATAAGCGCAAAGCGGTAGGAATAAAGGGCAACACCTTGCGGTGCCCGACCTTAAAGTTTAATCTAAGTAGCCCTTGGCGCAAAGCAGCTCGGCCATTAAAACGGCTCCGCCTGCCGCGCCGCGCAAGGTATTGTGCGAAACGCAAACAAATTTGTAGTCGTACTGGGTATCCTCCCGTAAACGGCCAACCGAAACGGCCATGCCGCCCTCTAACCCGCGGCAAAGCTTGGTTTGGGGCATGTTATCTTCCGCGTAGTAGTGTAAAAACTGTTTTGGTGCGTGCGGCAGATTTAGCTGCTGCGGCTCGCCAGAATAGCTTTGCCAAAGGTTTAAAATTTCCTGCTTTTCGGGTTTGTTTTTAAAACGAACAAACACGGCGGCCAAGTGCCCGTCGGAAACCGGAACGCGAATACACTGCGCGGTAAACTTCGGGTCGGTGGCGGGAACAATTTCGTCCCCCTTTATTTTGCCAAAAATTTTAAGCGGCTCCTGCTCGGATTTTTCTTCCTCCCCACCAATAAAGGGGATAACATTATCTACCATTTCGGGCCAGCGTTCAAAGGTTTTACCTGCGCCCGAAATTGCCTGGTAGGTGCAAACCAAAACGTCCTGTACCCCAAATTTTAAAAGCGGAAAAATTGCCGGAACATAGCTTTGCAGCGAGCAGTTGGATTTTACGGCCACAAAACCGCGTTTGGTGCCAAGGCGCTTGCGCTGGGCCGAAATAATTTCGGCGTGCTCGGGGTTAATCTCCGGAATAATCATAGGTACATCCGGCGTAAAGCGGTGGGCGCTGTTGTTCGAAATAACCGGGCATTCTTTTTTGGCGTAGGCCTCCTCCAGCGCGCGAATTTCATCTTTTTTCATATCTACGGCACAAAAAACAAAATCCACCTGGCGGGTAATTTCGTCAATATCCTCTGTAGCGCTGTAAACGGGCATATTCTTAATATTTTCTGGAATCGGGTCGGTCATTGCCCAGCGGCCGGCAACCGCTTCGCAATATTTTTTACCTTTAGAGCGTGGGCTTGCAGCCAAAACCTGTACTTTAAACCACGGGTGCTCGGCCAGCAGCAGGCAAAAACGCTGCCCTACCATACCCGTAGCGCCAATAATACCAACCTTGTAAGACTTCATGATTTTCACAACCTTAAAAAAACTGTTGAATAATACGGTAAATTGCAATATAATAGTATGCGGGCGCAAACGCCGCAACAGTTGCAATATTAATATTTTACCAAACTACAAGCGCTTTGTCAAACATATCTTATTCATTTCCCGTAAAATTGTGAAAAAAACTTTATACCAAATTTTAAGGCCAAGGCCGCAGCCGCGGAGCCGGCCGATTTTTGAAAGGCAAATTTTATGAAAAAAAGTGATTTTTATTACGACCTGCCGGAGGAGCTGATTGCCCAAACGCCCATTGAGCCCCGAACGGCCTCCCGCTTAATGGTGTTAAATAAAACAACCGGCGCGGTAACGCACAGCGTTTTTAAAAACATTGGCCAGTACCTAAAGCCCGGTGACCTTTTGGTGTTAAACGATACGCGGGTACTGCCCGCCCGCATTTACGGCACCCGTGTTGATACCGGCGCAACGGTTGAATTTGTTTTGCTAAAGCGCCTGAGCGACACCGACTGGGAATGTATTGCCGGGCCGGGCAAAAAGGCTAAGGAGGGCTGCGCGTTTCAATTCGCGCCAAACCTTTCGGCCGTGGTTACAGCGGTAAAGGACGACGGGAACCGCGTGATTCGTTTTGCTTTTGAGGGCGAGTTTTACAGCATTTTGGAAAAGGTTGGCACCATGCCTCTGCCGCACTACATTAAGGCAGAGTTAAAGGATAAAGAGCGTTACCAAACCGTTTATTCTAAAGAATTGGGTTCGGCCGCCGCCCCCACTGCCGGGCTGCATTTTACCAAAGAGCTTTTAAAGCAGTTGGAAGCCAGCGGCGTAAACATTGCTTATGTTACCCTGCATGTAGGCCTTGGCACCTTTCGACCCGTTAAGGTGGAGGACATTACCAAGCACAAAATGCACACCGAGCATTACCATGTGCCAGCCCGCACCGCCAATTTAGTAAACCAAACCAAGCAAAAAGGCGGCCGGGTTATTTGCGTTGGAACCACCTCCTGCCGCACGGTTGAAAGCGCCGCTGACGAAAACGGCTTTTTAACCGAGTGCAGCGGAGATACCGGCATTTTTATTTACCCCGGCTACCGCTTTAAGTGCTTAGACGCTTTAATTACCAATTTTCACCTGCCGGAAAGCACTTTAATTATGCTGGTTTCGGCCCTTGCGGGCTACGAGCACACCATGAATGCTTACAAAATTGCGGTTGCCGAAAAATACCGCTTTTTTAGCTTTGGCGACGCTATGTTTATACAATAAAGCTGTTTCGGCCATGGTTTTAAGGCCGGAAAGCAATAGCTTTAAAGCTGCCAATTTAACAACAAATAGGAATAACGAGGTTCATTATGTTTACACTTAAAAAAACCGAGGGTAAAGCCCGGTTGGGGGAATTTAAAACCGTACACGGCACCGTGCAAACCCCGGCTTTTATGAATGTTGCCACCTGCGGCGCCATTAAAGGCGGCGTTTCGGCGGTAGATTTAAAAAACATTCACTGTCAGGTTATGCTCTGCAACACCTACCACCTGCATGTTCGCACCGGGGATGAGCTGATTCGCCGTTTGGGCGGCCTGCACCGTTTTACCGGCTGGCAAGGCCCCATATTAACCGACAGCGGCGGTTTTCAGGTGTTTTCCCTTTCCTCTTTACGCAGCATTGCGGAGGAGGGCGTTACCTTTCAATCGCACATTGACGGCAAGCGCATTTTTATGGGCCCGGAGCAAAGTATTCAAATTCAATCAAACTTAGGCTCTACCATTGCCATGGCATTTGATGAGTGCGTGGAGAACCCGGCCGAGCACAGCTACTCTAAGCAATCCTGCGAGCGAACAGTGCGTTGGTTAAAGCGCTGCAAGGCCGAAATGCAGCGGTTAAACGCCCAACCGGGCACGGTAAACCCCAACCAGTTGCTGTTTGGCATTAATCAGGGCTGCACGTTTAAAGACCTTAGGCAGGAGCACATGAAGCAAATTGCCGAGTTAGACTTAGACGGCTACGCCATTGGCGGCCTTGCGGTTGGGGAGCCGGCCGAGGTTATGTACGAAATGATAGAAGCGGTTGAACCCTTTGCCCCTAAAAATAAGATCCGTTACCTTATGGGGGTGGGAACGCCGGTAAATATTTTAGAGGCGGTTGACCGTGGGGTAGATTTGTTTGACTGCGTTATGCCCAGCCGCAACGCCCGCCACGGGCACCTGTTTACCTCGCAGGGGGTCATTAATTTAAACAACGAAAAATATGCCGAGGACCTTTCCCCCATTGACGAAGCCTGCAGCTGCCCGGTTTGCCGGCAGTTTTCCCGCGCGTATTTGCGGCACCTGCTAAAGGCCAAAGAGCTTTTGTACCACCGCCTTTCGGTGCTGCACAATTTGTATTTTTACAATCAGCTAATGGCCGATATTCGCTTAGCGCTAACTGAGGACCGCTTTGAAAGCTTTAAAAATGAACAAATAGTAAAACTTGGCCGCAGAATTTAAATTTGCCATTGCAATTAGGGTATAAATACGCTATAATAAACAAGATAGGTTATTTTTAGGAGGACTTTAAAATGAATTTTACCGCAATTGCACTTGAGGCTGCTGCCACTACCGGTTCCAGCCAGGCCGCCAGCAGCTTAGTTACCATTGGTATGCTGGTTGTTATGTTTGTTGTTCTTTACTTTTTTATGATTCGCCCGCAAAAGAAAAAGCAAAAAGCCGAAGAAAAAATGCGTAACGATATTCAAGTGGGCGATGAAATCATGACCATTGGCGGTTTTTACGGCCGCGTAATCTCTGTAAAAGAGGACAGCTTGGTTATTGAATCGGTTGTAGATAAAGCCAAGCAAAAAATTGTTCGCACCGCGGTTCAACAAAACTTAACCGTGCACGACGAAAAAGCCGAATAATTTTACCCTTAAACCTAAAAAAGCTGCCGCAAACCAAACCCGGTTTGCGGCAGCTTTTTGTGTTAAGCTTGCCTAAACGCACAAAACAGAAAGGTAAAAAGTCAGCAAAAGGCGCAGCCTTAATTAACGCTTTAAATGCGCCTTTTCAAAAGAATCGCGCAGCGCTTTTAGCTGCTCGGTTAACGGCTGGCGCGCAGCAAAAGGTTTAAAAAAGTGGTACTTTTCGGCTGCTTGCTCATAAGAGGCACGAATGTTTTGCTTAATATGTTCGTAACGCAAAACCACATTGTTTTCCTGCGCAAATTGCTTTAGCTTTGCAACAAGCTGCAGCGAATGTACAACATCAATAATAAATACCCCAAAAAACACGCCAATAAAAAAGCTAAAGGCCAAATTTTGGCTTAACCAGTTTAGGGAGTTTAAAATGTAAGGGTGAATAAAAAAGTAGTACACCGCGCCGAGCGCACCCCATATTAATGAAAATTTGGGGCAAATAATACCGCCAATGTTGCCCCATTCGTTAGAGTAATCCCACAGCCGAACATGGCATATTTTTAAGGAGATTAACCCGGCAATGTATTCAATCACCGTCATAAAAACCGCCATTACACAAAATAAAAACACCTTGTTGGCGGCAGTGCTTTTAAAAATCGCATATTGCTCTAAGCTTGCAATTAAATAAAGAATACAAAGTCCGGTGCCGTAAAGGGGCAGGTAAGGGCCGGTGCAAAAGCCGGGGTTAATCCACTTTCGCTCAGGATTAGCGGAGGAAATATACCGCCGAAACAACAGCTCAATTCCCCAACCAATAACCGAGCCAATAAAAAACAAATAGGCCAGTATTAGCAAAATGTTCATATAAAACACCACCGTTTAAATGATTTGGGCGGCCTCGTCAACCGTGCGAACATAAATCAGCTCAATAGAGCTAACGGTTGTGCCAATCATTTGCTTGTAGCAGCTTTTTGGCAGCACGCAGCGTTTAAAGCCCAGGCGCTCGGCCTCTAACACGCGCAGCGCAGCGCGCGGTACGCTGCGAATTTCGCCCGAAAGGCCTACTTCGCCGAATACTACAATATCGTCGGGAATGGGCTTGTCCCTAAGGCCCGAAACCAAGGCGTAAACAACGGCTAAATCGGCCGCCGTTTCCTCTAACCTTAAACCGCCTACCACATTAATGTATGTATCTAAATTAGAAAAATACAGTCCGCAGCGCTTTTCTAAAACCGCTAACAGTAAATTGGCGCGGCTGTTATCAAACCCGGTAGACATTCGCCGTGGGTTGCCAAACCCGGTAGTGGTAACCAGGCCCTGCACCTCGGCAAAAATTGGGCGCGAGCCTTCCATAACGCATGAAACAGCTGAGCCCGAAACCCCGCTGAGCCGCCCCGAAAGCAACATTGCCGAGGGGTTTTGCACCTCGGTAAGCCCGTTTTCCAGCATTTCAAACACGCCTATTTCGTTGGTAGAGCCAAACCGGTTTTTTTGCGCCCGCAAAATACGGTAAGAATTTACCCGGTCGCCCTCAAAATACAAAACCGTATCTACAATATGCTCTAAAATTTTGGGGCCGGCAATATCCCCGCCTTTGTTAATGTGGCCAACAATTATAACCGGAATATTTAAGGTTTTTGCCGTTTTTAGCAAAATATTGGTGCACTCCCGCACCTGGGTAATACTGCCGGTAGAGGAGCTTAACCCCTCTAAATGCATGGTTTGAATAGAATCTATCATAACAAGCTGCGGCAGCGCCTGAGAAATGTAGCCGCAAATGGCCAACACATCACTTTCGGCCATAACCGAAAGGGCCGGTTGGTTTACCCCCAGCCGCTGTGCGCGCAGCTTTAGCTGGTTTGCCGATTCCTCCCCTGTTACATAAAGCACGCTGTGCCGCTTTGCCAAATTGCCGGCAACCTGCAGCAAAATGGTAGATTTTCCAATTCCCGGGTCGCCGCTAAGCAGCACAACCGAGCCTTTTACAATGCCGCCGCCCAGCACGCGGTTCAGCTCCCCTATTCCGGTGTTGTAACGCTGCTCGTCGGTAAAATTAATTTCGGTTATAGGGGTTGCGGCTGCCGCCGATTTTGCCGCCGCAGCCGAGGAGATGCTGCCGCCCTTTGCGGCCGGTAAAATAACCGTTTCCTCCAGCGTGTTCCAGCTGCCGCACTGCAGGCATTTGCCGGACCATTTGGGGTATTCGGCCCCGCACTCGCGGCAAATGTACATAGATTTTGCTTTTGCCAATTTGTATTTCCCCTTTTAAGTTTCGTTAAAATAGGCCAGAATGCCGCTGCAAACGGCAAATGCCAGCTGTTTTTGGTAATCCGGGTTTTTTAGTTTAGCCAATTCAGCCGGGTTGCTCATAAACCCACATTCGGCAATAACCGCCGGAATGGGGGCATTTTTTAAAATGTAGGTAGAGGCGTAATTGGGCTTAATAGCACGCTTGTTTTCGGGCTGCGTTTGGGCAACAACCTGCTGCATAATGGCCTGCGCCAACGGCTTAGAACCTTGCACCCCGGCAGCGTAAAAAACCTGCGCCCCACAAACGCCGCTGCTTTCAAACTTGTTTAGGTGAATACTAACAAAAACCGCTTGCAAATTATTTTGCATTGTTTTTAACCGGTTTTGCATATCTGCCTTTTTCCGGCTGGCAATCGATCCGGTTTTTTCCCCTTCGGTAGATTGGTCGGACTCTCGCGTCATAATAACCCGGTAACCATTTAATTTTAACATATCCCTAAGGTAAAGTGCAATAGCCAAATTAATGTTCTTTTCAATGTCGTTTTCAACAACGGCGCCGCCGTCAAAACCCCCATGCCCGGCGTCTACAATTACAGTTTGGGCCTTTTGGCTTTCGGCAGCCGGCTGCTTGCCTTGCAAGGCCGAAACCGTTGCGGCGCAAAGCACCAATAAAACGGTTAAGGCAAAGCAGCAAAGGGTTAGCCAAAACCGGTTTACCATTAGCCGCGCCACCGAACCCGCCGCAATAATTTTGGGCAGCTTTCGCATGTAGGTTCCCCCTTTTTGCTCTAAAAGAATAATAAATTATATGCTTTTCAGCTTTATTTATGAACAAAAAGTAAACTCTTAATTTCCCTCTTGACTTAGTGTGAACTTTTAGGGGTATAATGTTGTTAGAATTCACAGGAGGCGTTGTTTTGACGATTAAAGAGGTATAGGAGCGGAAAAGTTTTAAAAAGTCTTAAATTTAAAAATTTTACGATTTGCCAAAAAAGCCAAACGCAGCAGATTTTCAGTCTGTTGCGTTCGGTTTTGAACTTTTTGAGTTTGCTCCGGTTAATTTTTACCAACCCAAGCCTTAGCGGTTTTGCTCGGGCACTTTAAAATTGGGGGCAGCCTTTTGCTGCAAGCAGCTGATTTTTGGTAAATAATCAATATTTGCCTTACGGGCTTGAGGTATTTGGTGTTTGCGCAAAATACGGTAGGCCCGCCCGTTTTTAACAAAATTGGCCCCGGTTTGATGAAAGGTAAACGGCACCTGCTTTGCAACACACTGGCTGCGAACGCTAAGCACCCAACTGTAGTGGCATGGCCGTGCCTGCAGGCCAGATTCCCCGCTAACCGCTACCTCTTTAATCTTGCTGCTCAAATAGGGCAGCAAATTCATCTCCTGCAGCATAGGAGCAACAATAATACTGCGGTGAATAATTGGTAAGTTTAAAAAAATTGGCAGGCGGTAATCGGCCATGGCTTGATTTTCAACCGTGCAGCCAATGCAAACATTGGGGTATCCCTGCCCCCAATCGGCCGGCAGGCACTGCTGCAGGCGGTCAATTCTTTTGGTAAAAAAGTAAAAAATACAATCGGACCGCTGCTTTATCATCTCCCAGCAGTCAGGGCGCCAATCGTCGGCGTCTTGCAATAAAAAATCCGAGGTAAAGCAGGTAAAAACCGTGCTGCCCGGCAAAATTTTAAAGCTGCCATCTCGCCGTTTTTTTAGCGGCAAATTAAAATTGCCCGTTTTGCGGCAAAGGCTGCTGGCAAGCTCGGTGCCATATTGCTCATCCTGTCGGTAAACATAGCAATATTTGCAACCGGGGCTAATTTTGGTGCAGCCGTGCCAAGGGTTCCAATCAGCATATACGGTTTCGGGCATATAGTTGTGCCTCCCAAAACAAAGCGCCCGCCGGGGTATACCGGCAAGCGCCAATTTTAAACTTGCGTTTTAGCCGTTAAATAGTTACGGTTGAAACGGCGGGTTTTGAAACGGGATTGCCTGCCTGTGCTGCAAAATTTCCCGCTTTTCGGAGGAAAGACGAACGCCCAATACAATGCACATAACAACTAAGCCGATTAGCCAAGCGGCCACGTAGGCTAAAATAAAAAAGGAGAACAAAATTGCCATGTTGCGAATATCGTCTTCGGAATAATCTTTAGCGCCGTTTAGCCCGCTGTTTATACTGTTGTTAAACTCGTCCTCCTGCTTGTCATCCTCCTGCTCGCTGTTATAGTCGCTGTATGTATCGGCCGGATCAGAGCTTTCAGCTGCTCCGCTTTGCCTAGAAGGGTCTAACGGCAAAATGCCATTTTTGGTGTTGTTGTCATCGTCAAAATCAAATAAATCGTTTAAATCAATTTCCGTCTCGGCGGTTTGGGAGGCCGGGGCCGCAAAGGCCGAAAAGCTAAAACTGCACAAAATTAAAACCGAAACAACTGCCGCAGCAATTGCAATAAATTTACGCATAATTTACCCCCAAGGTTTTAAATTTACCGGCGCGCTAACGGCACCAAATTTTTTATTATTGTACCATAAAATTTCGGCTCTGTCAAACCTTTTGCGCTGCCTTTTAAAACGAATTTAAAAAATTACCTGTTTTTTTGTAAAAAGGTGTAATTTTCCCTTTTAAAATAGCAAGTAATGTGGTATGATATTAAAGGAATTTATTTAGGAGGAATAAATACATGGCAACCATTACATTTAAGCACACCCCGTTTGGCGATTTAGCGCTGATTAGCATGCGCGGCTGCGAGGAGCTAGCCAAAAAGGTAGATTATTACCTTACCCAGTGGCGCGAGGCCCCTACCGGCCATTCTTATGTTATTCCGGGCATTTGCCCGCGCTTTGGCACCGGCGAAGGCAAGGCCGTTTTAAACCACACCGCCCGCGGAATTGACGCCTACATACTTTGCGACTGCTTTAATTATTCGGTAACCTACAAAATGTACGGCCAAACGGTGCCAATGAGCCCGGATGACCATTTTCAAGACCTAAAACGCATAATTGCGGCCCTTGGCGGCAAAGCCCGTAGAATTACGGTAATTATGCCAATGCTTTACGAGGGGCGCCAACACCGCCGCTCTACCCGTGAATCGTTAGACTGCGCCATGGCTTTGCAGGAGCTGATTTCCATGGGTGTTTCAAACATTATTACCTTTGACGCGCACGACCCGCGTATTTGTAACGCAATTCCGCTCGGCGGATTTGATAACGTTCAGTGCTCCTACCAAATGATTAAAGCTTTAATTCGCAATGTGCCGGATGTACAAATTGATTGTGAACACATGATGATTGTTTCGCCGGATGAAGGCGGCATGGGCCGTTGTATTTATTATTCCTCTGTTTTAGGGTTAGAGCTTGGCATGTTTTACAAACGGCGCGATTATTCTACCATTGTAGACGGCCGCAACCCCATTGTAGCGCACGAATTTTTGGGCGATAATGTTGAGGGAAAAGACCTGGTGTTGGTAGACGACATGATTTCCTCGGGCGAATCGATGTTAGATATTGCCGCTAAGCTGAAAGCAAAGGGCGCCAAACGCATTTTTGTTTTTACCACCTTTGGCTTGTTTGTAGACGGGTTAGAAAAATTTGACGAATACTACAATAACGGGCTAATTGACCGTGTATTTACCACCAATTTAATTTACAACCCGCCGGAGCTGTTACAGCGGGAATGGTACTGCAATGTAGATATGTCGAAATACATTGCCTATTTAATTGATACTTTAAATTACGACAATTCTATTAGCCGCTTGTTAGACCCTGCCGACCGCATTAACAACATTATGGAAAAGCATATAAAAGAGCTGCAGGAGCAAAAATAATTAAATTGCCAATCATAACCACCCGTCAAACGGGTGGTTATGATTAAGGGTGCTTTTAAATTTAGCAGCCGCAGACGCTTTAAAGCAAAGGCAAACCAAAGCAACAAAAACCAATGTTTTAAAACAGCAAAACAATTTAAAGCAATTAAAATGCGGATATTCCAAACGCCGGAATATCCGCAAAATAATTTAAAGCAGAAAGCAAATACCAAAGGGCAATGCAAAAAATATTTAAATGCTTTAAGAAGGATCAATTAAATTTCAATTTCCTCTAACATAATTTTGTACTGGTCGGCCGAAAGGCCCTCCCGCTGGCAGCGGTCGCGCAGCTCACGCGCTTTTTTAGACCAGTTTTTAAATTCCCAGTCGTACAGCTTGGCGTTGCGGTATTTTGAGTGCATGCGTTTGTAGGCCTTGTTGTATTCCTTGTAAACCGGGTCGCCCGCGTGGCTTTCTTTGTAAGATTTCATTGCCCCAACGCCCGAGCAGCGCTGCCCGTCTACCGGGTTTACGCGGCTGCAATATTCGCAATCGCTGCGCCCGCTTGGCACAAAAAATTCCCCGCAGCAACGGCACTTTTTAACCGGCAGCTGCAGCTTTACCGCGTAAAACAGCTCTAACGAGATCATATCGTCCGGGTTTAAAATTTCGTATTCCTCTACCACCGGGCTTTCGCTCTCGGCAAATACAGTTTTAACGGTGCCTAAGGTGGCGTTGCGCTCAAAATCGTACAGGGTTGCAACGCCAACGTTAAATTTGCTTACAATACCGCTGTTTTTATCGGTTTTTAAAATATAAAATCGCTGCATATCGGTATATTTTTGCATAGAGGCCGAAGGCTCAAACACAAACTGCAAAAAACCCTTGGCGCGGGTACGTCGGTATTCTAAATCCTCAAAAATAACCAACATCAGCCAGGCGGCCCAAGGCTCAAGGTCGTTTTGCTGGGGGCGGTCCTCCCCGTGTTTTTGCAAAACTTCTTGCGACAAAAAGCTTTCCAGCATGATAAGTAGCCGACGGCGGCCGGCGCAGCACTCTAACAAACATTCGGCGTAAAAACGCAGGTAAATAAATAAATAGGGGTTGGTTTCTAACGCTTTGCGCAAAAAAGGTACATAGGCGCCAATGGTTGGAGTGTCAATCCTGTTAGAAACATCGGCTAAAAACTTGTGCTGCAAAATTTGAAACAGCCGTTCCGAAATTTGCGGGCTAACGGCGGTATAATCGCTTAAAGCGCCGCCCAAACTGTATTTAGATTTTTCTACCTGCCCGCCGGCGGCAAGCACAAACCGAAAGTATAAATCTTTTTTATAAAACAAAGCCCAACCTATCAAAACAACACCCCCAGAGTCGCAGCAAATACAAGCGGCTAAAATCGTAATAGAAAATGCATAATATTATTATACATTTTTGCTCTAAAAAGTCAAGGCACATTTACAAAATCTGCCGCAAATTTAATTGGCGGACAGTAAAATTCTACGCTCGCTTACCGTAAAGGCAAAAAAATGCCGCAAAGAAGTTGGGAGAATCCTTTGCGGCAAAAATATATCTGCCGTGCAAAACTGCGGCAGTGCAACGCGAGGGAGAACGCGTTACAAACATAATTAAGTTGCGGCGCATGCCTTTGCAAAGCGGCTTGCCAAAAAATCACCATTTTACCCTTTTAAGTCGGTTTTGCTGCGGGCGTAACGGTTAAACGGTTAGTCGTTTTGGGTGGTGTAAACCGCAACGGCTTTCGCCGCGGGCAAAGCATATGGGAGAATATGCAGAAATAAACCAATTATTAATCTTGCAGGGTTGTAAAAACAATTACTCCGCCGGCCGGAACGGTAACGGTAATCTCCTTTGTTTCTGCCGGGTAGGTTTTATCGGCCGCTATTACAGCGGCAGTTTCGCTTGGCAAAATTGTTTTAGGATTGTATTGGTGACGATACAGGGGTTTGCTGCAAGTGGCACCCAAATCTAAGCAAATTTCCTCATCTTGCTCGGCTAAACTGGCAACAGCCAGGGTTAAGTTGCCGTCCGACTGCACACTTAATACTGCGTGAATACGCTCCTGCCCTTTCATTTCGGGGTAGATTGCGGTGCCTTCGCCACCAATGTACCGGGCAAGCAGGTTAAAGGCGTAATAATCCGGATACGGAACTAAGCTTTGCGTTAACACCGGCATTAAGCCGCAGCGGTGATTTCCGTCCTCAAAACTATCCCCATTATTTGTGTGATTGTTGGGCCACTGTTGGTCAAACGCGGTCCAAAGCAGGGTGCTTTCGGCACCGCCGTTTAACATACCAATATTCCCCATAACTAAGCGGGTGCCGTGCAGCTTATCGGTATAATGCTCGGAAAACCGGAACAGGTCGTTGTATTCATCCATCCACAGGCCCTTGCCGTTCGGCAGCAGCCGGTTCATGCTTTCTATCCACAGTTTCCAATCGTAAAACGCATCGTAGGAGATCATGCTGGCCACGCAGCCCCACCACTCGGAGTCCTCCTTCTCAAACGAGGGATTTTTTAACAAATTAGTGGAGCCCCCCTGTTCCAGCAATTCAAAATCGTCGGCATAGGTTACGGCGTCGCCTTTAACATCGTTAAACAGCCCAATAATACATTCTGTAGCGGTTTCACTGTTAAAGGTCAGTTCCATTTTAAACCAATTGTCCCCGTACGGCGCGGGGTCGGCCATTGTAATCGAGGTTAAATTTAAACGGTTGGTTGGTTCCCCACCCGCCCAAAAGCGTGAAGCGTTGCCGGATTTTATGCACTGCTCGTCGGCCTCAAAAGCGCCAAGCAAAATATTGCCGCTTAAATGAAGATAATCGTTACAAATTACATGCACCCAAGCTGAAAGGTGGTAATTGGTTTGCTTTTTAAGCTGAACCAATTGACCAAACCGAAAGCCCGGCTTTTGGAAAACAACTGCACGGTTGCCGGTACGCACACAGCTTTTATTTTCCATATTCCAACGGGCGTAATAATGCGCACTAAAGGAATCTAAAAAATCGGCTGCTTGTTCCGCCGCATATTTTAGCATTTTAGGGCCGTTGCACATTCTTGCATTTTCGTTAGGTCCAACAAGCTTAACCAAATCGCGCCGGCCATCCTTTACCAAACGCTCGTGAATGGTGCGGGCGGCCTTTTCCCACACGGTAAAGGCGTTGTAACCCGGAATGGGTTCGCCGGAGCGGGAGGATTCGGTAAACAGCATTAGGTATTTTACATTAGTAAAGCCACGCAGTTCTACCAGCTGGTGCAGCGATTCACTTACCCAGGCGGCAAAGTTCTCGCATGCCTGTTCAAAGCTTACACCGCCGTCTGAAAACGGGCAATCGCCGCCCCAACCGTGCCCGGTAATATCCTCCGGGCTGTTCCAGCCGGCGTGCAGGGCAATTTCAATTCCCCGCTTTTTCATGCGCTCGCACCACTTATAAAACGCCTGCATGGTTTCGTTTTCCCAGTTCCAGCCGTCTTTGCGCGTCCAGGCGTACCATTTGTAATAGGTACGCACAATTTTAACGCCTAAGCTTTTAATGCGGTCGGCTTCCAGCTCGCACTGTTCGGGCGTATAAACCCTGCCGCTGTCGTCTGGCAGGCCGGCATAGCCGTGGTACACGGCGTTAACCCCTAAAAAGTTAGATTGAACCGGAGCGGTACGGTCTATTTCTATTTTTTTCATACAAATGTCTCCTAAATCACTAACTCTTGCAGGTGGTATAAACATAAACGGCATAGGGTTTAATCGTATCGTACAACCCGGTTTTAACATTTTTGGCAACGGCCGAAACCCCGTTTAAAACGGCGTCGGGCGTTGGGGTAACGGTTGTCGGGTCGTAAGCGTGGCGGTAAAGGGTTTTGCCGCCAATTGATTTTTCAAGCTTTAGCTTAATGTTAACCTCTTCAGCGTTGTAGTTGGTAACAACAAAGGTCCAGTTACCGTCATCTCGCTGCACGCAGGCGGTGTAAACAGCGTTGCCCTCATCACAATAATAGGCCTTCCCGCTGCCCAAATACTTGGTAATTAAACTTGCGGCGTACCAGCCGCGCATTGGCGTATAGCTTTCTAGCGGAGTTGGTAAATAGCCTTGAATTTGCAGACCGTTTTCAAACTCGCCGTTATTGGCATTATTAGGCCATTGTTGGTCGGAAAGCGCCCACAAAAATACATTGGAGGCACCCATGTTTAAAATGCTGGAGGTCATTGCGCCCAAAGCCGTACCCTTAAAAGGGTTGTTATGGTTTTGGCGCAACAAGGCGATGGTTGAGTTTTTCTCCTCGCTGACGGAAACATTATATTCGTCGATCCAAAAATCTTTTCCCGCGGCAACAACTTCGTTTTTGCATTCCTGCAAATTTTCCTGCGGAATAAAGTAATAGTTATCCTCGGTATAATCGTTCGCGCGGTCGTACCCGCGATGCGTGCCAATAATATCTACCTTGTCGGCAAGGTTTTTCAATGTATAGCGCACTAAGCGGGAGTAGGTCTCGCTGCCGTCATCGGCACGCCAGTTGTCGCACGGGGCAACAATTTTGTAGCTTTGCCGCAGGCCGGAATCCTTTAAGCCGGCGTCCAGCGCGGTAATGGCCGCGTCGTAAATGGGGTACAGGCGTTCGTAATCGCGTTTTTCCAATATGGTTTCTTTATCTTTATTTTCTTCTTTAAATGTGTTATTACACTCGGTGTACCCTAAAAAGTATTTTACATTTTTAACACCGTGCGCCTGCAGGGCCGTTGCGGTTTGGGCCATAAAACCACGGTAGCGGCGGCAGGTTTCGGCCAGATTGCCCTTTACGCCAAAGCCGGCCGAAGCAAACGAAACCGGGGAATCTGCATTTCCGCCATCCTCTAAAAACGCATCCAAACTCCAGTTTGCAGTAATTGCAAGCTCAATTCCGGATTTTTGCATATCTAAGCAAAAATTATAGAATTGCTGCATACGGGTATTTTCAAAATTATATTTTTGTTGCTGCGAATCCCATGCCAAAGAGCTGCCGTAATAGGAGCGCAGCATTTTAATACCCATTTTTCGAATGTTTTTGAGTTCGGACTGGCGCTGCTCATTATTCAACAGGCGGTTTCCGTAACTATCTTCATTAAAATAGCCATAGGGGTAAAAAACATAGTTAATACCCCTAAAAGTTGTGGTGGTTGGAGCGCTGCCGTTTTGAACGGTTAGCTCCTGCAGCTCGCCCTCCGGCTGTTCCTCCGGAAGGTCCTCAATTTCGTCATCATTTTCCTCCTCAACTGGTTCGTCACTTTCAGAGGTGGAAAAATTAGAAAAATCGGAAGAGGTAACGGCAGCGGTGCTTTTTTTGTTGTCCCTTTTCTTACCGCCGCTTTTTTTGCCGGAGCAGCCGGTAGCTGCAAGTACCAATGCTAAGGCCAAAGCAAAACAAATAATCTTTTTTAAAACATTAGGCATGGTGCTTTCCCCCTTTTTTACCGGTTACAAATAAAATGGTTCCAATTCCGGCGGTTAATACTAAAATAATTGCTGCGGGCAAAATACCTGTGTCACCGGTTTCCGGCGTTTGGTTATTATATAAATTCTGCTCGGCAACGCTGCCAATAGCAACCAATTCGGTAACCTCACCAATTTGTTCCGGTGCAATATTCGGATCATTTTCCTTCCCAATATCCTTAGCGGAGCCGGAAAGCGATTTGGTTTTAAACAGCTGAACATTTTGAAGCGTTAAACTACCGTTGTTTTTTAAAACTAAGTAAACGTTGCCGTCAATTGGCGAAACAAATTGATACCCTGTTCGGGTTTTGGTGCCTGAAGCAACAATGCGGCCGGTATAGCTTTGGGTAGCGCTTGATGAATTCAGAGGGTCGCTGCCATTAGCAGAAAGGTAAACTTCGGCATTATTACCCTGCACGGTAGCCCCAAAGGTGTACAAAGTAGAGGGCTCTAACTGCAATTGCGTTACCGAGCTTTTGCCAGAGGCAATTGCGGCCAATGCCGCGCTGTTTTTTTGCAGCAGATCAAACGGATTTTCGCAATAGGAAAGCGCTGTATTATCCACTACGCCGGGTTTCATTTCCTCTAAGCAAATATCGTCTAAATAAAGGTCTTTTAAACTGCTGCCAAAGTTAATAAAAATTGAAATTTGCGTTTGTCCGGCTGCGGTACAAAACTGCTTTTCAAAATTTATCCATTGGTTATTAACGCCGCTTACGGTCTTTCCCAAGTGCATAATATTGCTGGTTTTATAATCTATGTGAACGGCGCAATAACGCAAGTAAACCTTGTCGGTTGTTTTGCTTTGCAAATAGGCGCGCAGACTAAAGCGGTACAGGGTATTTTCTTTTACCGGAATGGTAAATACCGGATCGCTGTAGGTGGTAGTCGTGCCGGGATTTAAAGTTTGCGAATGGCTGTAATCGCCCGGCACGCTGTGCAAGGCGTTGCTTACCTGGCCGTTATAGGCCGGGGCGGGTACAATCTCGGTAGCTGGATTGCTGAGTGCAATGGCGTAGTCGTCAAAATTAATCGACACCTTATCCTGCGGGCCGTTGTACCCGTTAAAGGCCTGATAATTTGTTAAAATCAGGTTAATGTCGTCTAACCAAATTTCCGGCGCCGGCTTACCGGCGTTAAAGGTAAAGCTAAAGCGGTTTTGCTTTGGCTCGGTTACTAAAATCACTTTGTAGTAATGCCATTCCCCCTGCTTAGCAGTTTTTAGGTTAGCAATATTGGTTAGCTTACCGTTGTAATAGTGGTAAAACGAGAGCCACGAAATATCTCCGGTATTTTCTTTAATTTTTACCCGCCAGCTAAGCTCGTAAACCCGCTCGGGTAAAACGGGAATGGTGTAGATTGGGTCGGTATCGGTAGTTGTTGTGGCGTAATTTAAAAACAGGGCTGAACCGTGGTCGCCGGGGACGGTATGCAGGGCCTTTGTTTTTTGGCCGTTGTAGCCAACCGTTTCTACCACATTAATATTTTTGTTGGTTGAATACTGGGTGCTCTCGTCCTCAAAATCAATGGTCCAAAGGTCTTTGGGCGTGCCGTAATCCTTTTGCGGCAAATTAATTTCTTCTTCGGTTAGGGTAAGTTCATCAATCCACATAGAGGAAACAGCCGAAACCAGCACCAAGGCCATTTTTTCATTATTTCCGGAGTGAAATGGAAGTTTAACCTGCTGCCATTTGCCGGTAACGGTTGAGGCAGAAGTAGCTTCGTAGGTTTGTTTGTTTTTAATCAGTCCGTCATTGGCTACATAAGCTGTTGCGCCGTTGTCAAGGTAAGAATAATATCCGTCTTTATCCTTTACAACAGAGCCATTTTCGGTGGTAATGCCGGCAACTGAGAGGCTGTAGGTTTTAGCGGCGTTCAGCTCGGTTACAAAGTACTTAAAGGTTAAGGCGTAATCGGTGTTCTTTTTAACCGTAAACAAATTGGCAACCCGTTGGGCCAGGGCCTTTATTAAAATAGATTGCCCATCGCCGTTGCTGTCGTGTTCGCCGGTGGTTTCTTTTTTAACAGTTGCCCAAGCGGGGCCGGGCGTGCCGTTTTGGCCAATTTCTTTGGTATCCCACTGGTAAACGGTCCAGCCCTCCAGCCCGGTTGGGGTTGGGGGATTTTCGGTTTTTTCGGCCAAGAAAATTTCGCTAACATATACCGGTGAGGAGCCAAACAGTAGGCTGAACACTACGGCGCTGTTACTGCCGGAATTAAAAGGAACGGTTATTTTTACCCAGGTATTAACCGTTTTGGTAAGACCCTGCGCGTTGGCACTGCCTAAGCAGTCCTTCCCCTCAGGGTCTACCTCCCCTTCCGGCACAAGAACAGTTGCCTGAGAAAGAAAATAGGTGCCGGCTGCGTTTAATTTTTCAGAGAAAGCCCAAAAACTTAGTTCGTAATTTTTGTTTTGCTCTACCGGCAGAGTTACCGCGCCACGCTGCGAGATGCAGCTGAATTTTAAAGAGGCAGCGCCGTTGTGCGTAAATTTAGCGTTGCTATTTTGGCTAACAGTAGCCCAAGAACCGGCCAACTTGCCCTCGGCCCCAACCTTTTTGCTGCTATTTTCGTAAAGGGTCCAGTTTTCGGCCTTATTGGGGTTATTGCTGCTAAGGTCTACCAAATAAAAATCGTCTATATACACCGGGGATACCGCAAATAAAATGGTTAGCGCCAGGGTGGTGTTCTCGCCCGAATGAAAGCTTAACGCAATGCGCTGCCACTCCCCCGTTTTGGTGGTACCGGTGCCGCTGCCGCCGTCCATAAACGCCAACGCATCTTTTTTAGCTACCGAGCCATTGGGCAGCACCACCGCAACCTGCGAAAGCGCATAGGTACCGGCGGCATTTAAGCTTTCGTTATAATATAAAAAGCTCAGCTCGTAATCGGTGTTCTTTTTCACCGAAAACTCGGTAGCGCCGCGCTGCGAAATACAGCTGAATTTTACCGAGGAGGTACCATTATGTAAATATTTAGCGTCGGTATTATCGGTAACCTTGGCCCAACTGCCGGCCGGCGTACCAGTTTCGCCAATGGTAGCTGTTTTATTTTCGTAAAGCCGCCAGTTTGCGGCAAGGCCCAGGCTTTGCTGCTCGCCGTTGTTGGCGGTTGCCAAAACAAGCGAGCAGGTAACGCTAACTGCCACCAGCACAAGGCTTAGAAAAATTGAAACAAGTTTTTTCATAAAAATCCCCCAAAATTCATGTATTTTTATTGATTTATACAACCTACTGAATAAATTATAATATTTAAATCAGCCTCTGTAAAGACGGAAAATCCTGTTAAAAAAACATAAATATTCTATCCTCCTTAAGAAAAAGATGTGCGACATGGATATTTTTAAATTGAATTATTGCTTAAAACTCCTGCAACTGACAGTTGTCAAAATAGCAATTGGCTGTTACTTGTTTTTTAAAAGTTTAAATGCTATAATTACTGCAAAGAGCTGTACTGCCTGTTCTGTTTTTAATAATAACACGCTGCTATGTGCTTTTCAAGGAAAATTCAGAACTAAATCGGGGCTGTTTTTTTCAAAATAACTCGGCGGTAATGTTGCAAAGCAAACAGGCATGCACACAAAATTTGGAAAAAATGGGGTTCTAAAATGTTAAATCAATCTATTTACCAACTACGGAGTAGGGCAAATATGTCGCAGGAGCAATTTGCAAATTTGTTTGGGGTATCGCGTCAGTCGGTACAAAAATGGGAGACGGGTGAGTCTACTCCGGATATTGAAAAGCTAGTTAAAATTTGTAAACAATTTGATGTTTCGTTAGACTCTTTAGTGTTAGACAGGGACGCTCGGGAGGTAAACGAAATTGCCGGAAATACGCAAATTGTTCCGCAATACAACAAAATGCAAATTTGGGATTTTTACACAAGCAACGGCGGTTTAAGCCGTGAGTTTGAACAATGCGTTGAAGAGGGGCTTGATATTGAAACCTACCGTGATGTTTTTAAAGCAGTTTCTATGTTGCCCACAAGTGGAGAAAAAGAACAACTGGCCGACATTTTGTTTCATATTATTTTAAATACCAAACAACGCAGCAATTTTAGTTTTACAGAGCCTAACGATTTAAACGAGATTAAAGCGCTGAGGAGACCCTACCCCCTGCCGACTGTATACAACAAAACCGAGCTACCGCAAAAAATTAAAGGCGCTTGGGTAGGGCGTATTTGCGGATGCTTTTTAGGCAAAAAAGCTGAAGGCGTTAAAACACAGACCTTTATTGACTTTTTAAAAGAAACCAACAATTTTCCCATGCACCGTTATCTGCTTTCTACCGACTTTACCAAAGAGCGTGAGGAAAAATACAACTTTCCCACCAAACAAGCTTATTACGCCGATATTATTGAGAGTATTCCGTCTGACGACGACACCAATTACACAGTTTTGGCACAAATTTTAATTGAAGAGCACGGGCGCGATTTTACTCCGCTGGATGTTGCAAACATTTGGCTGGAAAACCAAAACAAAAACGCCTATTGTTCTGCTGAGCGCGTTGCCTACTGCAATTTTATTAAGGGCTACCTGCCGCCCGATTCAGCCAGCCACAAAAACCCTTACCGTGAATGGATCGGGGCGCAAATTAGGGGCGATTATTTTGGCTACATTAACCCTGGCAACCCTGAACTGGCTGCCGAAATGGCTTACCGAGACGCCTGTATTTCGCACACCAAAAACGGCATTTACGGTGAAATGTTTGTTGCGGCCATGCTGGCGGCGGCTGCCGTTACCAACAATATGGAACAAATTGTGTTGGCCGGCATGGCACAAATTCCGGCTACCAGCCGCCTTTACAAGGAACTGGAAAAGGTGTTAGCCGATTACCGTGCCGGGTTAGATTACATGGATATTTTTGCAAAAATCAACAAAGATTATAAACAGTATGAGGGCTTTGCCTGCCACACCATTCCCAACGCCATGATCGTGGCGGCAGCGTTGCTGTGCGGGCGAGGTGATTATGCAAAGTCAATTTGCCTTGCCGTGCAGGTTGGGTACGACACCGATTGCAACGGCGCCACAGTTGGCTCGGTTGTTGGATTGGCACAAGGTATAAACGCTATTCCGGAGTATTGGCAGCAACCCACACACAACACACTGCAAACCACCATTTTTAAGGTTGGCAACGTTAATATTAATGAGGTTGCCGAAAAAACTTTAAAGCATATTAAATATTAAACCAACAAAATTAAAAATTCAGTGCATTATTAAAAACCAAACACCCCTTCCCCACAATAACCGCAAAAACAGCAAGACCGCCAAGCTGCAGCCTTGCTGTTTTTATGTTGCAAAATGAATTATTGTTTTAAGCTTAATCTAAATCGTTTTTAATTAAATCTTCGTAGCTTTCGCGCGCCACAATTACACGCGCTTTTCCGTCTTTAACCAAAACGGCTGCCGGGCGTGGAATACGGTTGTAATTGCTGGCCATTGAGTAATTGTAAGCGCCGGTTGACAGCACCGCTAAAATATCGCCCCGCTGCGGCCGCTGCATGGCAATGCCCTCACCTATTAAATCGCCGCTTTCGCAGCATTTACCGGCAATGGTAGCGCAAAAATCCTTGGGGCGGTTGGCTTTGTTGGCAATTTCAACCTCGTACTTTGCGCCGTAAAGGGCGTAGCGGGGGTTGTCAGTCATTCCGCCGTCAACCGCAACATAGGTGCGAATATTTGGAATGTTTTTAATGTGCCCTACCGTGTAAAGTGTTAGGCCGGCCGGGCCGACAATGCTGCGCCCCGGCTCAATTAAAACAAACGGCAAAGCAACCTTTAGCCGGTTGCACGCGGCTTTTAGCCTGGTAGAAACCATTTCCATAAACGCTTCGTAGGCTAGTGGGTCGTCTTCTTTGGTGTAGCGAATACCAAACCCACCGCCAAGGTCTAAACACTCGGTCTCGCAGCCAAGCTCGCTTTTTAAGCGGGCCATTACCTCGACCATTACCTCGGCCGCGGCGCAAAACGGTTCGGTATCAAAAATCTGGGATCCAATGTGGCAGTGCAGCCCGGCATAAATCAAATTCTCGGCATTTAAAACGACCTTTACCGCGGCAGTTAACTCGCTGCCCTTTAAAAACCCAAATTTAGAATCTACTTGCCCGGTCTTAATAAAGTTGTGGGTGTGGGCGTCTATGCCAGGCTTTACCCGCAAAAAAACGCGCTGCCGGGTGTGGTATTTTGCGGCGGCGGCCGAGATCATGGCAATTTCGGCCTCGTCATCTATAACAATGCAGCCAACGCCGCTTTTCACGGCAAAATCAATTTCCTCGGCCGATTTATTATTGCCGTGAAAATAAAGCTTTTCGGGCAAAAAGCCGGCTTGCAAAGCGGTGTAAATTTCGCCGCCTGAAACAACATCGGCCCCCAACCCCTCCTCGGCAATTACTTTGTAAATTGCTTTACAAGCAAAGGCCTTGCTGGCGTACAGCACCAGACCGTGCCCGCCGTAAAACTGCTTAATTGAACGGTTAAAGGCCCGGCAGGCCGAGCGAAAAACATCCTCGCTAAAAACATAAAGCGGAGTTTTATATTCGGCTGCCAAGGCGGGCAGATCGGCCCCGCCAAAGCTTAAATGCCCGTTTGGTTCAATGTTCATTCCCTGCCGCAGCAATGTCTTCAATCCCTTCAATAATTTCTTTAATTTGCTCACAGCCCTCGCCCGTTACGGCCGAGAATTCAATAACCTTTACCTCACCGGGCAAAAAGCTTAAAAAGTCCTGCAGGGCGGCGCGCTGCCGCTCCCGCTCGGTTTTTTTTAGTTTATCGCACTTGGTTAGCACAACATGAAACGGGTACCCCGCCTGCAGCAAAAAGTGCAGCATGTTTAAATCGTCGGCCGTGGGGGCGTGGCGCATATCAATGAGCGAAAAAACAGTGGCAATTTTTCGGTTTTGGGCAAAAAAGCCTTCCATTAATTCGGCAAAGCGCTGTTTTTCGGCGCCGGAGATCTTGGCGTAGCCGTAGCCCGGCAGGTCTACCAACCGCAGCCCCGGCAGCTTGTAAAAGTTAACCGTAATTGTTTTGCCCGGCTTTTGGCTGGTACGGGCAAAGGCCTTGCGGTTTAAAATTTTGTTGATTAGGCTGGATTTACCTACATTCGAACGGCCGGCAAAGCAGACCTCAGGCACGGTGCTTTCAAAAATCTGCCCGGCGGTGCCAAAGGCGGCCTCAAATTCTACTTGATGATAATTCATGGCGCCACCGTTTGGCCGGCCGGTCTTAACACCGGTTTTGGCTTTGCGCTTTTAGTGCCCTGCCCTTTTACGGGCGCCGGTTTTTGCTTTACCAGCGCGCCGTCTAACACCTGCTCTACCCGGCTAACCGGCACAAAGGCAACATGGCTGCGTACAATGGGGTCAACTTCTTCTAAATCCGGCAAGTTTTGCTCGGGAATAAACACGGTTTGAATACCGGCGCGGTAAGCGGCCATGGCCTTTTCTTTTAATCCGCCAATTGGCAGCACCCGGCCTAAAAGGGTAATTTCGCCCGTCATACCAACAAGGCGGTTTACCGGAACACCCGAAAGGGCCGAAACCACTGCGGTTACCATAGTAACGCCGGCCGATGGCCCGTCTTTCGGTACGGCCGACTCGGTTGCGTGAATGTGAATATCGGTGTTTTTGTAAAAATCGGGGTTAATTTTAAACAACTCGGCATTGGCCCGCACAAAGGAGACGGCCGTAGTAGCAGATTCTTTCATTACATTGCCCAAAGAGCCGGTTAATTCAATTTTTCCGGAGCCGGGAACCGCCGCGGCCTCCAGCTGCATTAAAGTGCCACCAACGCTGGTCCAGGCCAGGCCGTTTACCGTGCCAACCGTATCTTTTTTTAACAGCTCGTCGCCGGTAAATTTGCGGGGGCCTAAATAATCGGCCAAATTGGCCGGGGTAACGGTTAGCTTTTCACGCTCGCCCTCGGCAACGCGCCGCGCCGCCTTACGGCAGATTTTTGCAATGCAGCGCTCCATAGAACGAACGCCGGCCTCGCGCGTGTAGTAATCGGCAATGCTGGCAAAAACCTTTTTGTTAATGCTAAGCTGTTTGGTGCTAAGCCCGTGGCGTGCCAGCTGTTTTTTGTATAAATATCCGCTTGCAATGGCGCATTTATCCTCCCTAGTGTAGCCGGGAAGTTCAATAACATCCATACGGTCTAACAACGGGGTTGGCACCGTGCTAATGTTGTTGGCCGTAGTAATAAACATAACGCCGCTTAAATCAAACGGAAAATCAATGTAATGGTCGGTAAAGGTGCTGTTTTGCTCCGGGTCCAGCGCCTCCAGCAGCGCGGCGGCCGGGTCGCCTTTATAATCCCTCCCCAGCTTATCAATTTCATCCAGCAAAATAAGCGGGTTCATTGATTTTGCGTGGATCATGGCTTTGATCAGCTTGCCGGGCATAGAGCCAAGGTAGGTCTTGCGGTGACCGCGAATTTCGGATTCATCGGCAATGCCGCCTAAGGAAATGCGCTCAAACCTGCGACCCATGCACTCAGCCAGCGATTTGGCAATAGAAGTTTTACCAACGCCAGGCGGACCCGAAAGGCAAATAATGTGGCCTTTCGAATCGGGGTTTAGAGTTAAAACGGCAAGGGTTTCTAAAATCTGCTCTTTTACCGATTTTAGCCCGTAATGCTCCTTATCTAACTTAGCGGCGGCTGCTTTAATGTTGGTGTTTAGCTTGCTGCTAAGGCCAAACGGCAGCGAAAGGCAGGTATCTAAGTAATTGCGTACCACGGCGGCCTCTTGCGCGCCGGCCGGCATGGCGCTAAGCTTTTTAACCTCGACCTTTAAAAGCTCGGCTGTTTCCTTTGGGGCGCCAAGCTGCTCAATTTTTTGGTAGTATTGTTGAATTTCGTCGTCCGGGTCGTTGCCTTCGCCGTACAGCTCCGAATTAATGGCACGAATTTGCTCGCGCAAATAATACTGCCGCTGCTCCTCATCAATAAACGCGCGGGTGCGCTCCCCTATTTTATTTTCCAGCAGGCAAATTTGGTACTGCTTTTCTAAAAGGTCCCGTACCAGCTCTAACCGCAGCTGCGGCTTTCCCTCGGCTAAAACCTGCTGTTTGTCGGCAAAATCAAGCGGCAGCAGGCCAACAACCGCGTCGCTTAAAGCGGCGGGGTCTTCCCGCAGTTTTTGCTCCGGCAAAGCTCCGGAAAGCTTGGGGTAAAAGCGGGTCAGACGCTCTAAATCGCTGCAAATAACGCTGCAAAGGGCGTCGGCGTAGCTGGGGTCAAAATCGGTAAAATCGTCCTGCAGCGGCTGCACCTCGGCCGATAAATACACCCCGTTATCGGTAAGCTTTAACAGCCGGGCACGCTGCAGCCCCAGCACCAAAAGGTGGCAGTTTTTTTCCGGCAGGCGGGCCATGCGGCTAATTTCGGCAACCACGCCGGTTTCGTATAAATCGTTTTGCTCGGGGTCTTCATCCTCCGGGTCTTTTTGCGCTACAATAAAAAATCGCCGATTTTGGCGCATAGCCAAGCGAACCGCCTCGTAAGATTTTGGGCGGCCAATATCAAAATGAACCGTTTCCCTCGGCATAACGGTTAGCCCCCTTAGGGCCACAACCGGCAGCTGCAGGGTGCTTTCGGTTAAATTGTTAAAATCCTCTTGCTTCAAAAAAATCAAATCCTTTATATTTTCAGGCCAAAACAGCGGCCTATACCAAAACATTATATACGAAAACCGCGGTGCCGTCAATATTCCCTACCCGAAAAACCTGTGAAATTTCGGTAAACTTTTAAAAAAACACACCGCCGCAAAGCCTGCAGCGGTGTGTAACACCGTTTAAAAGTTCAATTCTACTGGTTTAAAAAGTGGTCTACAATGCCTTTTACAATGGCGTCGGCACATTTTTCCTGCTTGGCGTCGTCCAGCATGGCGCTGTAATCGTAGCTGTTGCTCATAAATCCGTTTTCGGTAAGCACAACCGGGCAGGTAGAAATACGGGAAAGGTAAAAATAGTGCCAGTCGGTATTGTAGCTTTTGTAAACGCCGGTTTTTTGCATTTGGGCGGTAATTTTTCTGGCCGGGTTTACCGTGTAGGGGTTAAAGTAAAAAGAATAATAGCCGTTTGCCGAGGCGCTGGTTGCGGCGTTGCGGTGCACCGAAACCGCTAAATCTGGCATGGCGTTGCGCACGCGCAGCACACGGTCATCCTGCGACATACCGGTGTTGCTGGTACGCGTCATGGTAACCGTTGCGCCAATTGATTTTAACTTGGCCTCTACCTTTTTGGCAAGCAATAAGCTGCGTTCGGCCTCGTTAAAATTCTTGTTCGAGCCGGAAGCCCCGCCGTCGCTGCCGCCGTGCCCGGCGTCTACCGTAATTCTAATGCCGTTTAGGGTGCCGCCGTATTTATTGGCTGCGGCCTTGGCGTGCACGGGGTTTAAAAAGGTAAATACCAAATCGCCCGCGCTATTGTAATCGGCTGTCCAGCCGTAAAAAGCCCCGGTTCGCTTTAAGTAAAACCGCAGCGTGCAGTCGCCCGAATTTTGAATAACCTGAACCCTGCTGAACAGCGGGTTGTTGGCTAAATTAATTTTTTCGCTGTTTTTAACGCCGGCGGCGTAGCAAAGGGTAATATCAATGTAATTAAAAGTAACACTGGAAACCCGGCCCCGCTTATTTACATTGTTTAAATTGTACTTTTGCGGTAAAACATCCAGTAAAAAGGGTGCTTTCCAATCAACATCCAGCGTTAGCACCGAGCGGTGGCCGGATATTGCAAACGATTTTACCGAAACATTATTTTTGCCCGGCAGCGTTTTGGCGTAAGCCTTAACATTGGCGCCGCTTTTACTTTTGGCGTAAACACGCCGGCCGCAGCGCAGCTTGTAGTAGGTTCCGCCGGATTCGGGGTCGTAAACCGTTTTGGGGCTGCAGTAGTCAATGGTACCTTTAGGGAAATAGTTGTTAAACGGCTGCGAATAATCATCTACCGTTTTGCCGCTAAAGGTTTCGGCCTGGTATTTTGTAACCTCGGCCACATAGCCGCTGCCAACATTAATGTAGCCGCCGCCCGAGGGGGTTACGCCGGTATCGCTATCACGAATACTGCTGGGCAGCGTTGTTTTACGAACGGTAATTTTACCGCCGGTGGCCGATTCAGTTACGCCGTTATGCGTGCCCTTAAAGGTAACTTTACCTAAAGAGGTATCCTTCGCGTAGCCGTCCGGCAGGGCAAAGCTGCCGGTGTAGTAAATAAATTCCGAACCCTGCGTTTCCTCGGCGCCGGCGCTAAGCTGAACGGTTGAGCCGTTAAGCGTGGCCGTAACCTTACTGCCGCTGCGAGCCAGCGCTTTAACCACCAAGGTAGAGCCGCCGTCTAACTTTAAGGCGGAGCTTGGCGCAACCTCTTTAATAACCACATAGCGGTAGTTTATTTGAAAGGTTTCGGTGCTGCCCTTGTGCGTAAAGGCAAAGGTATTGTTGCCGCGGTTTAATTTTTTCTCAAAAACAAAATAGCCGTACTCGTTGCGCTCAACCTCTTTGCCGTTTAGGGTTAGCTTAAATTTCGGGTCGCTGGCGCCGTTGAAGGTAATTTTATCCTCAAAAACGGTAAAGCTGCGTTTGGCCGGCGCGGTAAAGCTTAGGTTGGTTAAAATGTAATCGCCGGCAATGTAATCTAAGGTGGCGGCAGCTGCCTCGGAATTCTTTGTTTCCAAGGCCTTTAGGCTGTCTACACAAAATACATAGCGGTTTAAGCTATTTAAGCATTTTAGCTGGCGCGCCAATTGGTCGGGGTTTGTCCAGGCGCCTTGCTGCTTTACGGCCGCCGTGCCGGAGAGTATGTACCCAATATTGCAGCTGGTTGGCAGCTGCTCACTCCACCATTTTGCAACCGTTTCAAACGGTATATCTTTTGCGTCAATAGTGGTATCAGCCCGCACAAAAACGGTATCAAAATAGCCTTGCTCGGCCCATGCCAGCACATCGGCATTTTCATCCCGCAGCAGCTGATTTTGTGCCTTTACCGCCATGCCGTTTTGTACTAAATCGGCCGTGGCGTAAACATCGTTACAAATTAACCCCAAATACAGCGCCGGGTTGGCCTCGCGAACCGCTTTGCAAGCGGCCTGCACCGCGTTGCTCAGCACACCCTGGCTGTAAGCGGTGTAGCCGTTTAAATTGCCGGTTTTAAGGTACTCGGCGTAATCGGTCCCTTTTTTGTTGAGGGTGTACCCGGTTAGCATTAAGCCGGAAAGGTCGGCCGTTTTGGCCAGCGCCCCCACCTTTTGGCAGGTGCTGCTCAAGGCGCTTTGCGTTACAAGCTCGGGGTTTAATTGGCTTACATCTACCGTAGCAAAAATGCTGATCTGCTTAGATTTTGCAAGGGCTAAGATTTCGTGAAAGGCGGCGGCGCCGGTTTCGGTGTCGGTCAGTAATCCGCCGCTTTTGTTAAGGGAAAGGAACAGGGTTGTAAGCCCTTTTTCGGCTGCGCTGTTAACTGCAGCCGAAAGCTCTGCCTGCGGGTTTTCGGCGTTATACTCTACCCCCGCGGTTAACCCGGCCGCAAAAATTTTTTGCGGGGCGGTGGTTTGCTGCCCGGCGGCACTGCTGCTTTGCTGGGCGGGCGCTTCGGCGTTGGCAGCAGTTTCGGTGCCGCTGCCGGAACTTTCAGCGCTTTGGTTTTCGCTTTCATTGGTTACCCACTCCTGCTCTGGCACCGACTGCGAAACAACGGTTTTATTTTTGGTAACCAAGGCTGAAAGCTGCCGCCCCCAGCCTTGCAGAATGCCATAATGGTACAAAATGCTGCCGCCCATTACCAGCAGCGCTGCCAACAGCAGTACTCCCGGCCAAACCGGAAAACGCTTTGGCCTGCGGCGGCGTTTTTTTAAGGCCTTCTCCTTCTCGTCTAACCCGTTTATAAAATCGTCAATAAACTGTTGGGTCTGCTCTTGCTCATTATTAAAATTGTTTTGTTCTTCCCTCAACGGTTCCACCTCAAAAAATCCTGCTTATTTTAGTTGTTCCAGCGCCAATTTCAGCGCTTTGTTTTCGCTTTGGTGCGCAGCGTCGGTTTTCACTAAGTCGCCGTACGAAAAATTAATTACCCCGCTGCACCCGGCTGCGGCGGCGTCCTTTGTTTGGCGCGCCAGCAAATTGCCGGAGCAATAATCGGCTTTATCGGCAGCGCTTGTACTGCCAATTTTGTACCCCGCAAGGCCAATGTAAAGCTGAACACCGGGTGCCCGCTTTAAGCTGCACCAGCCTTTTAATAATTCGGCGTATTGCACAGCCTTGGTGGGGTTACTGTAACCCCAGTACAGCTGTGGGGCTAAGTAATCTACATATCCTGCGGCGGTAAGCCACAGTTTTAAATCGGCATACTGTTGGGTGTAGTTTTTATCGTTATATCCGTTTGGCAAATGGCCCGAGGGGCTAACGCCAAATTTTACCCCGTACTTTTTGCAAAGGCGCCAGGTGCTGCTAATTAAAATGTTAACATTGTTGCGGCGCCAGTTTTCCAGCGTTGTTTTTTTGCCGCTGGCGGCGTAGGTTTTTTGGTCAAATTCAGCGCCGGTGGTAGGGTAAAAATAATCGTCAAAATGAATACCGTCTACCTTGTAATTTTTTAAAATTTCCTCCACCCCGTTTAAAACCAACTGCCGAACCGCCGCGCTGCCGGGGTTGTAGTAAATGCCGTTTCCGGCGTAGCAGGCGTTTTCACTGCCGTCGTCTAACCATTTTTTTGCCGGGTCATTTTTGCTCAGCTTCGGTGAATTTTTGTTTAGCCGCACCCGGTAGGGGTTGATCCAAGCGTGAAAGGCAAGGCCGTTTGCTTTGGCCGCCTGCAATAAAATGGCTAAGGGGTCGTACCCCGGAGATTTCCCGGCCTCGCCGGTAAACGCTGCGGTAAAGGGAAAGTATTTAGAGGGGGAATAAGCGTCGCCAAATGCACGAACATGGCAAAAAACGGTGTTATAGCCGACGCTGCGAACGGTTTTCATAACCGCGGCGGCTTTTTGTTTAAACGCCGAGGCATTCATGCCCTTAACGCCCAAACCGGCAATATCGTAACACGAAAGCCAAACACCCTTTAAATAGCGGCTGCTTTGCACCGGCAAATTTGAGCTAACAGCTTTGGAGGAAGTGCTTTTAGAAGAAACCTTGCTGCTTGCAAAGGCAGAACCTGTGCGGCTTGCCGTGCCGGGGACGCTGCTATGTACCGGGGCGTTAGAGCCGGCAGAGCTTATCAGTGCCGATTGTTCAGATTCAGCTGCTACGGTAAGGCTGGCGGTGCTTTGCGTGCTTGCGGCAAAATTGGTACTTGTACCTGCCACAGCCGAAGTACCTCTTTGGCACCCGCAGGCACCAAGCGCAAGCCCCAGGCTTATAACCGCCGCAAACAAAAATCGGCAAATTTTTGCAAAGTTCAATAAATCACCCCAATAATAAACGCAAATAACATTATTATTTTACAATTTTTGCGCCCCAATTGCAAGGCTTTGTAAATAAATAAATTAGAAATTTTTGCAAATAAGCTTAACTTTGCAATACTGCAATTTAAAACTATGCACCCGGCATTATTTTTATGTAAAAATTCTAAAACCCCAAAGCCTACCATACCTTAGTTATAACGGGGTGAAAGAATGAAAAAGGTTTTATTTATTAAAAACACGCTGATCTTAACAGTAACAGCCCTGCTGCTGCGCTCTATTGGCATTGTTTTTCGCATTTGGTTAACCGGTAAAATTGGGGCCGAGGGCATTGGCCTGTACCAAATTGTTTTTTCGGTTTACATTTTGGCCTCAACCTTTGCCTCTACAGGCATTTGTACCGCCGTAACCCGCGTTGTAACCGAGCGCCTGGCCGCCGGCGACCCGCGCGGCGGCTTTCGGGCGGTAAGGGCGGCGGTGTTGCTTTCACTTTTGTGCGCCGGGGCTACCGCAGCGCTGCTGCGGCTGTTTGGGGGCTTTATTGCCGTAAACCTGTTGGCGCAGCCGCAAGCTGAACCGGCCATTCGCATTTTACCCATTAGCCTGCCGTTTTTAGGGGCTTCGGCCTGTGTGCGTGGTTATTTTACAGCGCGGCGCCGCAGCCTGCCCGGCAGCCTTGGCCAAATATTAGAGCAACTGGTTCGCATTGCGGTTACAATTGCCTTAATGGCCTATTTTTCGGGCGCCGATTTAGGGCAATTGGCAGCCGTTGTAATGTTGGGCGACTGTGCGGCCGAAGCCGTTTTTACCCTTTTTATTTTAATTTGTTACCGAAAAGATAAGACTAAACTGCTGCAGCAAGCTCCCGTTTTAAAAAATCGGGCCGCCCTGCGAGAAATTTTTAGAATTTCTTTTCCTATTTCGGCCGGCCGCTATTTGCACACAGCCCTGCGAACAGTAGAAAATGTAATAACACCCCTGTGCCTTGCCGCTTACGCGGGCGCTAAGCAAAACGCCCTTTCGCAGTTTGGTGCGGTTAAGGGTATGGCGCTGCCGCTGCTGCTGTTTCCGGCCTCGCTGCTTTCGGCGGTCTCTACCCTATTGGTGCCCGAAATTACCGAGGCGGCTGCCAAGGGCAACACCCCGGCCGTGCAGCGCGCGGTACAAAAGGTTTTTGGGGTTACTATGCTTTCCTGCCTGCCGGTGGTAGCGGTGTTTTTTTGCTGCAGCGGGCAGCTTGGGCTGCTTATTTACCAAAGCAGCGAGGTTGGCTGGCTGCTGCGCGCTCTTGCCCCTTTAATTCCGTTTATGTATTTAGATTTAATAACTGACGGCATTTTAAAGGGCTTAGACCAGCAAAAAGCCTTGCTGCGGAATTGCGTTATAGATTCGGCACTGCGCATTATTTTGGTGCTGCTGGCCGTGCCGCGGGCGGGTATGCTGGGCTTTTTAGGCGTAATGTTTTTTAGCAATATTTTTACAACCGCGCTGGCCCTTGTGCGCATTAAAAAAGTAACCAAGGCGCATTTAAACAGCCTGCGTTTAGCGGTGGTTCCTTTTATTTTTGCAGCCGTTTCAGGCTTTGTTGCCCAATTTACCTGTGCGCCTTTTTTAAAAAACAACTTGGCTTATACTGCGGCAAGCACAAGCGTAATTGGCCTTTGCTATTTACTGCTGCTGGTTGCTTTTGGCTACCTAAAGCCCGGCAAGGTGTTAAAGCTTAAAAAAAGCAAAACAAAACTTTGCTGCAATCATAAACAAACGGTTTAAATTTTTAGTGCAAAACCCTAAAAAATTTAGACTTTTATGTTTTTATTCGGTAGTATATAATGTATATAGTAATTTTTGCGCTGTTTACCAAAACCGAAAAGAACTTAAAAAATATTGGAACCACTGCCCCGGCGGTTCAGGCCAAAACCTATTACGGCAGCACCCGCTATTTAAACACCGAATTTTACAGCGTAACCGATATAATTGACGGCACAGCTCAATACAAATTTATTGGTGACAGTGCTGATTTAAACAATTTGCGCAAAAACGGTTACAATTACAACATGCAAAAAACAAACAGCTCGGTTCTTTCGGCGGTTGCCCCCTCGCTGCAAACCTACAACCACTACATTTCTACCACCGGCACGAAAGAGGATAAAGAGCTGGAAACCAACCCGCTGTACTTAGAGGTTAATTTACCAACCGTTAGCGCAAACAGTAGTGTTAACTTTTACTTCCAGCCCGGCGCGCCAAAATTTACCGTTCCTACCACGCCGGTTTTAAAAAATATTTCGCCCTTACTGATTGTTTTTTACGATAAAGACGGCAATATTTTATCACAAAAAAAGCCAACCTACGGCACTATTCCCGACGCAATGAAAGCCTACCGTTTTTCTACCGTTACGGCACCGTCTGGCACGGTTAAGGCCGAAATTAAAATTTACGGCTACTGGTCGCCCATTTATTTTTACGGCATTGGCATTATTCACAAATAACTTACATTTTAAATAGATTTACTTTTTTGGGGAGCCCGGCTGCCGTTTTGCGGTGGCCGGGTATTTTTTGTTTTGAACAGCACATAATAAATATTAATTATATAAACTGGCTTTGGCGGTAGGCAAATTCCCCCCCTACCGGCCAAAATGCCGGCAAGGGGTGCAAAATGCAAATTAGAACCGACTTAGCCGTTGAACAGCAGGAGCTTTGCGCCGAAAAACCGCGTGGCGTTGAAAGTACGGTTACCAAGAAAAACGGCGTTATTGTAGATAAAATTGTTGTAAAAACCGCCGAGGGTGCCGCAGCGTTGGGTAAACCGATTGGCACCTACATTACGGTGCAAACTCCCCCCTTCTCGCGGGATGTTCCAACTTTGGGGCAGGTGCAGGCAGTAGCCGGCGAACTAAAAGCTTTTTTGCCGTTTGGGGGCACCGTTTTAGTTGCCGGGCTTGGCAACACTAAAATTACGCCGGACGCTTTAGGTCCCAAAACCGCCGCAAACATTTTTGCCACCCGGCACATAGGCAAGGAGCTGGCTAAGGCTGCCGGCCTAAGCAAAGCGCGCTCGGTTGCGGTATTAGCCCCCGGCGTTTTGGGGCAAACGGGCATTGAAACTGCCGAAATTATTAAAAGTGTTGCCCAAAAAATTAAACCTACGGCCGTTATTGCGGTAGACGCATTAGCCTCTCGCCGCATTGAACGGTTAGGCTGTACGGTGCAAATTGCCGATTCGGGCATTGAGCCGGGCGCCGGGGTTGGCAACGCACGCAACGAGCTTAGCCGCAAAACCCTGGGCGTACCTGTTATTGCGGTTGGGGTGCCAACGGTGGTAGACGCTTCGACCCTAATATACGACCTAATTGGTAAAGACGATGTAGCCGAGCCGGAGGGCAGAAAAATGATTGTTACACCAAGGGAGATTGATTTAATTATTGCCCGTGCCTCTAAATTCTTAGCTAATTGCCTTAATACCGCCCTGCAGCCGGATTTAGAGCCAGAGCTGCTTAGCCAAATGTTAGATTAAATGAAACAAAAAAATAAACACAACCGCCAAACAAAGCTTTACTGGTTTGGCAGGGCCTTTACTGTTACCGCCCTGCTGCTTAGCTGCACTTTGGTGGCTCTGTTTGGGTTTGGCTACTGCGAAAACAAAATTTTGCAAAATAAAGGGGCCCAAAGTAACGAACCCGTTAGTTTTGAGCAAGGCGGCCTTTATTTTTACGGGCACCGCATTTTTTAAAAACAAAGCCGTTCATTTAAGAAGTAATTCTACACAGGTGCTGCTCTGTATTAAACCGGGGCAACAGCCTAAAATTATAAAGCCGCCAGGCTGCAGCAATGGCTGCAATCCGGCGGCTTAAAAATTTAAAAATATTCTGCGGTTAGTATGCTTTAACCGCATTGCGAAACGGCTTATTCGCCTTTTACAATTTCGGCCTCAATGCCTAAAATATCGGCAATTTTTTTCAAGGTTGTTGCGTGGTGGCCAATGCCCAGCGCGTAATGGTGGGTGGGACCCTCCATAACCCATTTTTTAATAAAGGCGCGGGTGTTCGGCTCAAAATAGCCGCGGGTGTTGGTGTTACCGGTTGGCGGAATGGGGCCTTTTTTAGATTCGCCCTCGCCAATAATAAACTTAAATTGCCCGTTTTTGCCCTGCGTAATGCCCAGCATGGTAATGGGTCCCTCTTTTAATTTAAATTCAACCGAGGCACCGCAGCCGGGTTTTCCGTGGTACTTTAACAGGCTGCGAACTACCGGCTTGCCCTCGGCAATGCGCATGTGGTGAGGGCCGTCGTGGCCTACAAAAATGTAGTCCTCCTTAAAACCAAACGGGTGGAATTCGGCAAAGCTGCCGCCAATGTCTAAGCGGTCCATAATTAACATGGCAATGCAGGTTTTAATGTCATACTCCCCACACATGGGAAAGCCCTGCGCGTTTAAAATAGAATTACCAACAATAAAGGAACTGGCAACATGGCGCTGAATACTGCCGGGCTGCCCCTCGTAATAATAAGCCAGGCCGGTTAGGTGAAATTTTTCAATTAAGCGGTCTAACGCGGCGGCCGTTTTAGCAGCTTCGTGCAGGTCTTTTTCGGTTAGCTTAACGGTAACCGGGTCACTCTTGGGCTCCGGCATATCAAATTCCCGCTCAATAATCTCTTTTTTGGCGGCAATTTCGGTGTCAGTAACCTCGTTATACGCCTCAACGGCGTCCTCAATTTCCAGCAGCGGAACATGCACCCCAAAAGCGGCCGAAATAGCGGTGGGGTCGGCGTGCATATCGTACATCGCCTCCATAACATGACCCATTAATCCCATACGGGCGCCTTTCAAATCGTGCAGCACCTTGGCAATATCACACCACTCGGCAATTTCGGCCTGCACCTTTTCGTCGTCGTACAACACACCAATAATAACATCGCGAATTTTGCGGTCTAACCGGTTGGCCACGCAAACAAATTCCGGCACGGCGCAAATCGCGTCATTTTCCAGCTGCATAAAGGTATTAGCCTTCGAGCAATCTAAGGCCTCTAACGGCTGCAGCGCCAACAGCACCATTGGTACGTTTAAATCCCGAATAATCGGCGCGTAAACCGAGGAGGTTGCGTAGGTAACCATGTTGCAAAAAATAACATCTAACGCGTCGCCCTGCATTTTTTGCAAAACCCCGTAAGCTTTTTCGCTGCTGTCTACCATACCGTAGTCAATTAATTCAACATCGTTCGCAGCAATCAGCTTTTGGGCGTCGGCGTGAAAGCCTAAAATGCGTTCCTCCAAGCCGGGAAACTGCCCCCAGTAAACACCGTGTGCCACCGCAAAAATACCAATACGTGCACTCCGCTTGTTTTTTCTTTCAATCATTTTTAGTCCTCCAATTTAATGTTAAAACAAATTAGTTGTGAATCATATCCATAAACAGCACTGTTCCGGTAACATCCTCTAACTTCAGCGCTTTGCCGTAACAGGTATCTACAATGCTGTGCTTGCAATCCTGCCCTACACAGTGCGGGTAGTAGGAGTTTAACAAAAAGCTTGAGTTTTCGGGGCAGCCGTTTTCGGGCAAAAAGTACAAAGTGGCGTTTTTTAGGCCGTTAACCTGCAACCGGCGGCGAACATCAATTTTAGTTGAGATGGCCTCAATACAATGCACGCTGCCAAAACCCTCGCCCTGTTTTTCAACAAACACGCGGCATTCGTGCCGCCAGGCGCGCGGCAGGTGGTAATGTGCGGCGCCGCTTTCGTCTAAATAGGTTTCGTTTGCCAACAGCAGCGGGGCACCCAGCGGTGTTTTTAAGGTTAGCTCAACGGTGGTATCGGGGCAGTAGCCCGAAAACCAAAGCGAATTTTGGTGCCGGTGCATAAGCACTACCGGCTCCTTACACGCGGCAGAACGCTTTAAAACCCCAACGCCGTAGCCAAAGGTCTTGCAAAGCTCGCGCGGCAAAATTTCTACCGGAAAACGCCCGGTCTTAACGGTAGAATCGGCCATAACAGAATCGTCATTATTCGCCCCGGCGCGGGAGCAATCGGCCCCGCGGCACCAGGCTGCGCTGCCGCCCTGCCAATTTGGCAAGGCAACCGTAACGGCAATGGCGCGCTCGGCGCCGCTTTGCTCCGCCTTAGCAACAACAGTTAAGCCGGTTGCGTTTTGGGCTGGTACCTCTAACAGGCCGCCGTCGGTCAACGGCCCGCCATATTTTAAGTTTTCACTGTAAGCGCCGTTTTTTAGCCCGGTGCAAACCTGCGGTAACAGCTTTAAGGCAAAGCTGCCGGTTAGCGGTTGCTCTTGCTTTAAATGCAGCAGGTTTAAAATGGCCGGGTCAGCGTTTTGGGTGCTGCCGTAAAACAGCACCTTACCGCCGCTTTGCACAAAGCCGCAAAGGGCGGCAGCAACCTTGCTGCCCCGCTCGGGCACCGGCGTTACCAGCACGCTGTTTTGCAAAAAGCCTGCGTTAGCTTGGCGCAGCTTTGCAAAATTACCGGTTGAAATAACAGTAGAAACCGGCAAACCGCGGTTTATGGCCGCAACAAAAAACCAATCCTCAAAAAAAGATTTTTCCAGCCGCCCGCCGGCCATTGTGCTGTATTCATCAAACGGGTACACCCAAACAAAGGGCGAAGGGGCATCCGGCGCGTTTTCGTAGGCCGAAACCAAATAAGGGGTAACCTCGCGCGGTACACGGTCGGGCATATCGCCGTAAGAATTATCTATACTTAAAAGGTTTAGGTGGTTTGCCACAACAGTTTGCCCGTTTTGGTTAATGCGTGCACAGCTCATGGGCAAATAAATATCGTGCGGTTGGCCCTCGTACCGGTCAATCCACGGGCTGTTCAGCCACCAGGGGTCGTGAATATAAAAGCGGAAAAGGTAATCCTCCCCCGGCAGCTCTGCCGCGCGGGAAAGGTAGCCGGCCAGCTCTAAGCCAAAGTTGCCGTCTAAGGCGGCCCAGGGCGAGTTTGGCGGCGGCAGCAGGTTAAAGTTGCCCTCGTATATCATTTTGTGGTTTACCGCGTCGGTAGAAAAATCTATACCAACGGTTAGGTTGGTGCCCCGTGTTTCCAGCGGAAAGCTGCAGTATTTACGAAAAACCTGCCAAAATTCAATAATTTTGTGCTCGCAATCCTTTAACTTTTCGGGGTAAAAGCGCTCGCCGTCATACAGCGCTCCGGTAACCTTCCAGGTTTCGGTGCCAAAACCAAACCCGTTGGAAAGCCACAAATAATCAAACCCAATATCGGCTAAAAAGCACTGGGCCTGTTTGGCAAAAAATTCCCCAAACAGGGTGCCCTCCGGAATACCACTGGGGTACGCTGCGTAAGCGCGATCGTCTGCGTGCAGGGTGTTGTAGCAGCAAACCATGCTTTTTTTGCCCATAGAGCCGCCCTCGCAAATTTCGTTGTGGCGGTTGTATTTAAAATCAGAAAGGGCAAATTCCGGGCCGGGGTCAAAGGTTTCCCCCACTAAAATGTTACGGCCGGTAATTTCTTTACCCACCCGCTTTAGGGTTGCAATAATGTTTTTTAGGTCGGTGTAATGCATTACCGGCGGGTTGGTCATATAATCGTAATGCCGGGTGTGCAGGCCAACGCCCTCGGGATCGTTCACCTTATCCCAATTTTGCCGGGTGTTGGCACCGCCAATAAAACGGTCCCACTCAAAAACAGCCGAAAGATCGCCGTTATAATCCAACAGCTCGCTGCCGTCCGAGGTCCACATTAAAATTTTAATTACCTTAGCCTCGGCAGTTAGCCCCTGCCACTGGTGAAACACCTTGCGGCAAACGCTTTCAATATATTCCGGATCTAATTTTTTAAACGGTTTTAAACTTAGCTCTAAGCTAACGCTTTTTAAATTTTGCACTTTCATTCCCCCTGTGCATTGCTTTTTTCTATTATACATGGTACGGTGGCAAAATAAAATGTTTAAAATAAATATTTAACTGTCCTTTTTAAACATTTAATAGGCAAAAATAAACATTTTAGCCGTTTTGGTTGATTTTTAATGTAAGAAAAGCTATAATGAACAAAAGATGACGAACAGAAAGGTTGGGGAATACTATGGCGCATCCACTACAATTTGGGAAAATTGACCCTTTTGTGCGTTATGGGCAATTTTTAACCATAACCTCCAACCGGCAGTATGAGGAAATTGCCTCGTACGATTACCGCCTGTTTTATTGCAACGGCGGCGAGGGCACCATTCTTGTAAACGGCACCCCCTACGCCATGAAAATTGGCAGTGTGGCCCTTTGGGCGCCGGGGCTGGAATACAGCCTGCATTTAGCGAACGGCAGCGACCATGTAGACCTTATTGGCGTGAACTTTGATTACACCCAAAACCGCGCCGATTTAGCCGAGCCGATTCCCCCGGCAAAGTGGCGCAATTTTGACGCAAGCCAAATTATAGAAAAAATTGAATTTCAAGATCACGCCGCGTTAAACAGCCCCATTTACGCAAATGGGATGCAGGTGCTGCGCAGCCCGCTGTACCACTTAGCGTCGGAGTATATTGCCAAAAAGCCGTTTTACCAAAGCCGCGTCTCGGGTTTGCTGAAAAGCAATTTGGCGCTGATTGCCCGCACGGCCGTTTACACCAACAGCGTAACCAAAAGCGAGCTGCTGGCCGACAAGGTTATTCAGCACATTAACCGCCACTACCGGGACGATATTACCAACCAAAGTCTTGGCAAGTTATTTGGCTACCACCCCAACCACCTAAACCGCATTGTGGTGCAGCAAACCGGTATGTCGGTGCACCATTACCTTATTAGCTGCCGCATTAACGCCGCTATTGAGCTGCTGCAGGCCAGTGACATTAAAGCAGCCGAAATTGCCGAAGCCGTTGGATTTAAAGATATTTCGCACTTTTTAAAATATTTTAAAAAGGCTACCGGCAAAACCACGCGTGATTTTAGAAAACAGCAGGAATAATCTTTGTGTCAAGCGAACTACGCGCTGCCTTGTATAGGTAAATTGGTTTATAACACTTTAAAATTTTAATAATAACAAGCATTTTAAATCATTCCCTTAAAAGCAGGCTTTAACGGCTTGCTTTTTTGCTATTTTAGCGCCTCCAGAGGTATTTTTACGGCAGACCTTTACTAAAGGTCAGTGAAAGTCAAAACATTTCATAATTTTTTAACAATTAACCTATTGACAAACGGCGCAAAAGGTGGTAAATTATATGATGTTAGCACTCAAGGTAACAGAGTGCTAAAGGTGCTAACAGATTTTTTAGGAAGGCGGTTTGAATGGAGTTCACCGATCGTAAAAAGAAAATTTTATGCGAAATTGTAAAGCTTCATATTGCTACGGGCGAGCCGGTTGGCTCTAAAATGCTTTGTAACGCCGCAGGCCTTAACCTTTCCTCTGCCACTGTGCGTAACGAGATGAGCGATCTTTGCGAAATGGGTTACCTACAGCAGCCGCACACTTCGGCCGGCCGGGTGCCAACAGCCGCCGGTTACCGGTTTTATATTAAAGAACTGTTAGGCTCGAACACCCTTTCCCCGCAAATGCAGCAATCTATAGACCGTGTTATTCACAAAATTGCCGAAAGCCCCGAAAACATTACTGCAAACGCCGGGCAAGCCCTTTCCGACCTAACCGGGTTTCCGGCCGTTTCGTTAACCTTGCCGGAAAAAGGCGCTGCGGTAAAACGGGTTGAGCTTTTACCGGTTGGGCGACGCACCGCTTTGGTAGTGCTAATTACAACCGATTCTATTGCCAACAGCCGCCTGTGCCGTTTGGGGGAGGAAATTAACCCCCATTTGTTAGAAACTTTTGAAAACTTAGCCGAGCAAAAATTAGTGGGCCGGCCGTTAGAAAGCTTTACCGGCGCTTATTTGCAGTCGGTAGCGGCCAGCGCCGGGTTGTTTGGCTTAGCCCTTATGCCCCTGCTTTCGGCAATTTTTAATATGGTAGAGGCTTTGTGCCACTACCAGTTGGAGCTAAAAGGCGAAGCAAATATGTACTCCTTTTGCCGCACCGAGGAGGATGCCCGCCGCATGGTAGATTACATTCGCCAAAAAGACGCTGTGTATTCCCTGCTCTCGGGCATTGAAGACCCGGTTGGCGTTGTTTTCGGCGATGAAAGCGGCGTTGACATTTTAAAACCCTCCAGCTTTGTGGTTGCAAAGTTCGGCGGGGGCGAAAATCGGGCCGGTAAAATTGGCGTTATGGGTCCTACCCGCATGGCTTACGAGGATTTAATTCCAAGCGTTGCTTATTTTGCCCGGCAGTTAGGCAAGGCAATTGAGCAAGCAGGATTAGACCTTGAAGATTAAAAACGATTGGCAGGTAAAAATATGAGTGAAGAAAATAAAAAAGATTTAAACAACACCGAACCCGAAACAACCAAGCCGGATGAAAAGCCCAAGAAGGCCAAAAAAAGCAAGTCCGGCGAAAGCCACTTAAAAGCCGAGCTGGAAAAGCAAAAGGACCTTTTTATGCGCACGGCCGCCGAGTTTGACAACTTTAAAAAGCGCACCGAACGCGAAAAGCTAAAAACCGCCGAATATGCCAAGGCAACCCTTATTAAAAAGCTGCTGCCGGTGGTTGATAACGCCATCCGCGCCTTAGGGCAAGACCCAACTAACCCCGACTATGCCAAGGGCATTGAAATGATTGTAAAGCAGCTTTGCGGCGTGGTAAACGATTTTGGTTTAGAGGAGCTGGCCCAGGTTGGCGATACCTTTGACCCGGCCGTTCATGAGGCGGTAATGCATTTAGAGGACCCCGATAAAACCGAGAACGAGATTGTTGCGGTTTTGCAGCAGGGTTACAAATTGGGCGACACGGTAATTCGCCCCGCCATGGTTCAAGTGGCAAATTAAAGCCTTTAACCGCTGCCGCACCCGCGGTAAGCGTTGCGCTGCTTTTGCAGCAATAAATTAAATTATTTTGTAAATAATTCTATTGGAGGAATTGATTATGGGAAAAATTATTGGTATTGACTTAGGTACAACAAACTCTTGCGTAGCGGTTATGGAGGGTGGCGAGCCGGTTGTTATTGCAAACGCCGAGGGCAACCGCACAACCCCTTCGGTAGTTGCGTTTTCTAAAACCGGCGAGCGCATGGTAGGCCAGGTTGCCAAACGGCAGGCCATTACCAACCCGGAGCGCACCATTAGCTCTATTAAGCGCGAGATGGGTACCTCCTACACTGTTCCGATTGACGGCAAAAATTACACCCCGCAGGAGATTTCGGCCATTATTCTTTCAAAACTAAAGGCCGACGCTGAAAGCTACCTTGGCACCCCGATTACCGAAGCGGTTATTACCGTTCCGGCCTACTTTACCGACGCACAGCGCCAGGCCACCAAGGACGCCGGCAAAATTGCCGGGTTAGATGTTAAGCGTATTATTAACGAGCCTACCGCAGCTGCGCTGGCTTACAGTGTAGATAAAGAGCAGGACCAAAAGGTTATGGTTTACGACCTTGGCGGCGGCACCTTTGATGTTTCGATTATTGAAATGGGCGACGGCGTGCAAGAGGTTTTAGCCACGGCCGGTAACAACCGTTTAGGCGGCGATGACTTTGATAAACGCATTATGGACTACATTATTTCTACCTTTAAGGCTGAGCAAGGCATTGACCTTTCGGGCGATAAAATGGCCATGCAGCGTATTAAAGAGGCCGCCGAAAAAGCTAAAATTGACCTTTCCGGCATGACCACCGCCGAAATTAACCTGCCGTTTATTACAGCTGACGCCACCGGCCCGAAGCACTTTGAAACCACCTTAACCCGCGCCAAGTTTAACGAGCTGACCGGCGATTTGGTAGAGGCCACCATGGGCCCGGTTCGCCAGGCACTGGCCGATTCCGGGTTAGATAAAAGCGAAATTCACAAGGTACTAATGGTTGGCGGTTCCAGCCGTATTCCCGCCGTGCAGGAGGCTGTTAAAAACTTTATTGGCAGCGAGCCGTTTAAGGGCATTAACCCCGACGAGTGCGTTGCAATTGGCGCAGCCATTCAAGGCGGCGTTTTAGGCGGCGATGTAAAAGGCCTGCTGCTGTTGGATGTTACCCCGCTTTCGTTAGGCATTGAAACCATGGGCGGCGTTTCCACCAAGGTAATTGACCGAAACACCACCATTCCTACCAAAAAGAGCCAAATTTTCTCCACCGCGGCCGACGGACAAACCTCGGTTGAGGTGCATGTATTGCAGGGCGAGCGCGAATTTGCAAAGGACAACAAAACCTTAGGCGTGTTCCACTTAGACGGCATTGCCCCTGCCCCGCGCGGGATTCCGCAAATTGAGGTTACCTTTGATATTGACGCCAACGGCATTGTAAATGTTTCGGCCAAAGATCTTGGCACCGGCAAGGAACAAAAAATTACCATTACTTCCAGCACCAATATGTCTAAGGACGATATTGACAAAGCGGTGAAAGACGCCGAGCAATACGCCGCGGAGGATAAAAAGCGTCGTGAGGAAATTGATGTTCGCAACGGTGCCGACCAAATGATTTACCAAACCGAAAAAACCTTAGGTGAGCTTGGCGACAAGGTAAGCGAGGCCGAAAAGACCGAGATTAACAACGCGGTTGCCGCCCTGCGCGAAGCCTTAAAGGGCACCGATTTAGAGGCCATTAAAGCCAAGCAGGAGGAGCTGCAGAAAAAGTTTTACGCCATTAGCGAAAAGCTTTACAAGGCCGCTGCCGACGCGCAGGCTGCACAAGGCGGCGCAAATGCTGCCCCGGGTGCCGACACCGGCGCAAACGCCGACCCGAATGTTTACGAGGCCGATTTTAAAGACGCCGACGACAACAAAAAATAAAATTTATTGCAAATAGCAAGCTGCACCCGATAGGCGGTTTTTGCCCCTACCGGGTACAGTATTTTGCCCGGCTTTGCCGGGCCTTACTTAAATTAGCTATTGTACAAAGGAGCTGTACCCTTTGAGTGAAAAGAAAGATTATTATGAGGTTTTAGGGGTAGAAAAATCTGCCAGTGAGGACGCCTTAAAAAAGGCCTACCGCAAAGCCGCAAAAGAGTGCCACCCCGACCTGCACCCGGGCGACAAAGCCGCCGAGGCCCGCTTTAAAGAAATAAACGAGGCCTACGAGGTGCTTTCGGATAAAGAAAAACGCGCCCGGTACGATCAGTTTGGTCACGCCGGCGTTGACCCGAACTTTGGTGCCGGCGGTGGCGGAAATTACGGCGGCGGGTTTAGCGGTTTTGGGGACTTTGGCGATCTGGGCGACATTTTTGGCTCCATTTTCGGCGGTGGATTTGGCGGCGGCCGCTCGGCCAACGCAAACGGTCCGCGCCGCGGAAGCGATACCCAAACCAATGTAAACATATCCTTTGAAGAAGCCGCAAAAGGCTGCACCAAAAAAATTAAGGTTACGCGTATTGAGCAATGCGGCGATTGCAGCGGCACCGGTGCCGCAAAAGGCTCCAGCCCGCAAACCTGCGCCGCTTGCCACGGCACGGGCCGGGTTACGGTAACCCAGCGCACCCCGTTTGGGGCAATGCAAACGCAAAAGCCCTGCGAAAAATGTAACGGCACCGGCAAAATAATTTTAAACCCCTGCCGCAGCTGCGATGGCAAAGGCCGTATTCGGCGCACCACCGAACAAACCATTGATATTCCCGCCGGTATTGACGACGGGCAGATTATGAATGTTCGAGGCGGCGGTAATGCCGGCGTAAACGGCGGTCCCTCGGGCGATTTACGCATTAACGTTTCGGTTCGGCCGCACCCAGTGTTTGAGCGCGAGGGCTTTGATGTTTACTGCGAGGTTCCCGTAACCTTTGCGCAAGCGGCGTTAGGGGCCGAAATTACCGTGCCAACCTTAGACGGAAAAGTTACCTTTACCCTGCGCGAGGGCACCCAGCCCGGCGAAAGCGTAAAGCTGCGCGGCAAGGGTATTCAACGCCTGAATTACAGCGGCCGCGGCGACCAGTATGTTAAAATTGTGCTGGAGGTGCCTAAAAACCTAAACGCCAAGCAAAAAGAGATGATTCGCGCCTTTGAGCAAACCATGAGCGACGCCAACTACAAAAAACGCAAAGGATTTTTTGATAAATTAAAGGATTTGTTTGAGTAAACAAGTGGGATAACCCCATTTTTGGGGTCATGCTTTTAGCAATGCTGGCCTTAAAATTCCTTTTTATAAAACCTTAAAACCGGCCGGTGGCAGTTGCCACGCAGCCGGTTTTTGCTGTTATTGTTTAAAATATTGTTTTAATTTAAAAGGCATTAGCCGGTTTAACGCTGCTTTGCTTTTAACAGCGGTTAAAAATTAACATTAAACTGCAGGGTAGGTTTATTCGCTAAAACGAGTTTCCCCCTTTTTAGTGTTTTCACTATTATCAGCCTTTCTTGCTGCCGGTGGCGTTAATTTAAGTAATTATAACCTGCAGCAGCAAAAGCGTAATAACCCCTGGCACCCCCAGGGCGGCGCTGCCCCCTAAGGTGTACCAATTCAGCGGAAGCGCCACCCCGCTGTACTGCGCGGTAAAGTGAATCATTAACAGCGCCGCCAGGCCGGAGCCGCAGCTAAGCAGCAGTGTTTTACCGGCTTTTTCGGTACAGGCCGCCAAAATTAGCAAAACAAGCCCGTAAAGCACGGCCAAAATTATTGCAACGCCTTTCATTCCCTTACCCCCAAAAACTCTGCTACTAAAATATATGTTGCCAAGCGGCAAAAAATGTTAGTTCTTTTTCCGCTTTTTCAGGGGCAAAGTAAGCGGTATTAGCCGCTGCCTTTCTTTTTAGGGGCAAACAGACTTATAAGCCCGTAAAGCAAAACAAGCCCGCCAAACAAACGGCGCAGCAGCTTTGGCTCTAAAGAATTTAAAATGTAACTGCCCAGCAGTGTGCCAACAACGCCGCAGGCGGCCATAACCCCAACCCGGCGCCAATTAATTACTCCGCGTTTGGCGTAAATAATGGTAGAAAACAGCGCAATAGGAATAAAAAACAGCAAATTAATTCCCTGCGCCTGCAGCTGCTGCACCCCGGCAAAAACCGTTAAATAAATTAGCAGTACGCTGCCGCCGCCCAGTCCCATGGCACCTGCCACGCCCGAAAAAAAGCCGGCTATAATTGCCCAAAAAACCGTCATTGAAACAACAACCTCCACCCCGCCCAAAGCATAAACAGCGCAAAAATTCGCCGAATTAGGTCGGGGTTAATTTTTTTTAAAATTTGCGTACCAACAAAAGCCCCGGCCAAACCGCCCGGCAGGTAAGGCAAGCAGTTAGTAAGCTGCACCCGCCCGGCCAGCAGGTAGCTGCCGGCGCTTACCGTGCTAACCGCCAAAATAATTGCAACAGCGTTGGCGTGTGCCTGCTTGCGCGGCATACCGCTTTTTATTAATAACGGTACGCAAATTAACCCGCCGCCGGCTCCAAATAATCCGTTTACTAAGCCAACGCCGGCCCCAAACAGGGCATTTTTAACCGTTTTTAAAAATTTTTTCAAAAAAGCACCCCTTTTTTTCGGTTTAAGTATAGTATTTACCGAAAAAAAAGTGTATAATGGCTAAGTGCAAGTATTTTTTAAATGGGGTGTTCCCTTTTTATGCCAATTAAAATTAGTAATGAGCTGCCGGCCCGTAAGGTGCTGGAAAGCGAGCACATTTTTGTTATGACCGAGACCCGCGCCCTTTCGCAGGATATTCGGCCGCTTAAAATTTTAATTTTAAATTTAATGCCAAATAAAATAGAAACCGAAACGCAATTGCTGCGTTGCCTTTCTAACACGCCGCTGCAAATTGAAATTACTCTAATGCAAATGCAGTCCCACCACTCTAAAAATACCTCGCAGGAGCATTTGCTGGCTTTTTACACCACCTTTAACCAAATTGCCAACAACCGGTACGACGGTATGATTATTACCGGCGCCCCGGTAGAACAGATGGAGTTTGAGCAGGTTGGCTACTGGGACGAGCTTTGTAAGATCATGGAATGGTCGAAAACCCATGTATTCTCCACCCTGCACATTTGCTGGGGCGCGCAGGCCGGGCTTTACTACCATTACGGTATTCAAAAAAGGCTGCTGCCGCAAAAGCTTTCCGGCGTTTTTAAGGTAGATATTTTAACCGAAAAATCCCGCCTTTTTCATGGTATGGACCAATTTTTGTATGTTCCGCAATCCCGGCACACCGAGTCGGACCGCGCGCAGGTTGCCGCGCACCCGGCGCTTAGAATTATGTCAGAATCGAACGAAGTGGGGCTGCATTTAGTTGGCGATAAAAACGGCCGCCAGTTTTTTATTATGGGGCACCACGAATACGACCGCGACACCATTGCCAAGGAATATGCCCGCGATCTTAAAAAAGGCCTGAACCCCGCCCTGCCGCAAAACTACTTTAAAAACAATAACCCCGCCTGTGGCATTAGCGCCAGCTGGCACATTTACGCCTCGGTTTTATTTACCAATTGGTTAAACTATTTTGTTTACCAAACTACCCCGTACGAGCTGCAAAATTTAAGTACGAAATAATTTATTGGAGCATTTTTTTATGAACTTATATGTTGTTTCTGAGCAAATTGGGCTGCAAGGCTACTGGATTACCGATATTTTAGCCGGCATTACCAAAGAGGCAATGAAAAAAAATATTACCGTATTAGATTATAATGGCCAAAAGCTTGAAATGACTGACGAATTTACCCGTCCCATTGTGCTGGCGGTTGGATACACGGTGCATTGGCTGGAAAGCTGCTGTAAAAAGCTGCACCAGTGCGGCATAGAGCCGCTGCTGGTAAACGCCGCGCAAGACCCATACCTGCAAATGCTAAGCTCGGCCGGCTTTGTTAGCTTTGATATTAAAAAATCTATGTACCGTTGTTTTCGGTATTTGGCCGACCACAAGCGTGATAAAATTGCTTTTTTCAGTGCGCAGGATGAGACCCATTCAGAGGATATTAAAATTCACGAATTTTTGCAGCTGAACCGCCATTTGCGTTTAACCTCGGGTGATGTTGATGTTTACCGGGAATCGAACCTGCAAAAATGCGCCGAATGTTTTTACTACAATGTTGGGCTTTATAATGCTGTTATTTGCTCCAGCGACGCTGCCGCCCTGTTTTTAATTAAGTGGCTGGAGGAGCGTGGCGTTCGCGTTCCGCAGGACCTTTTTGTTGTTGGCTTTGGCAACTCGGCAGTTTCGGCCAGGGTTACCCCCTCTCTAACTACTATTGAGTGCAATTATTTTGAGCTGGGCCGGCAGGCTGTAAAGCTGCACCAGTTTTTACAGCGCAATACCGATGTAAACTGCGCCAGCATTATGGTAGAATGTAAGCTGCTGGTTCGCGGCTCTACCAACAACTGCCCGGCCGAAAACTACAATTTTGATTCTTTACGGCCGGTTAATGTGCCGCACTACGGCATGGACCCAGATGTTATGACGCTGCTGCAAATTGAGGAGCTGCTGCGGATGTGGGACGAAATTGACAAAAACATTGTGCAGGGCTTAATGCACGATAAAACCATTACCGCCATTGCCGAAAGCCTGTTTATTTCGGTTAGCGCGGTAAAATACCGCATTAAAAAAATGTTAACCGCCACCAGCTTAAAAAATAAAGATGAGCTGGTAGAGGTTTTACGGCATTACCGCGTTGTATAATATTTTAAAAATATTTTAAAGGAGCCTGTTATGCTTAAAATTTCGCCCTCGGTTTTAAACGCCGATTATTTAACACTTGCCAATGAAATTAAGATTTTAGAAGCCGCCGGGGTAGATATGCTGCACTTAGATGTTATGGACGGTATTTTTGTACCGAACATTTCCTTTGGCGTACCGGTAATACAGTCTATTAAAAAGCACACCCGCCTGCCCTTGGATGTACATTTAATGATTGACCGGCCCCACCGCTACATTGAGCAATTTGCAAAAGTGGCCGATATTTTAGGCTTTCATTACGAGGCCGGCTCGAATGTTGCAAACACACTGCGCGAAATACGCGCCCTTGGCGTTAAAAACTGCCTTACCATTAAACCCCAAACGCCGGCCGAAGCAATTTTTGAGTATTTGCCGCTGTGCGATATGGTTCTAATTATGTCGGTAGAGCCGGGCTTTGGCGGGCAAAGCTTTATGCCAAGCTCTTTAAAAAAAGCCGCAGCGTTGCGGCAGCAGGCCGGCAAGCTGGGGCTGAATTTTGATATTGAAATTGACGGCGGCATTAACCGCGAAACTGCCGCTCTGGCCGTGCAGCATGGGGTTAATGTTTTGGTTGCCGGCAGCTATTTGGTAGGCGCACCAAACGCGGCCGAGCGCGTGCAGCAGCTAAAAGCATTAGAAAACGCTTAAAGCAAGCACGAATTAACCAGCCCCTGTTTTTTAGCGCCTATTTTTAGCATAGCGTGTGAAAAGTAAGGCAATTCGGCCAGCCGGCAAAAGGCGAACTCCGGGTTGTTTGCAATACAGCGTTCATTAAAATGCAGTATTTAACCGTTCGGCGGCGTTTCCGGCAATTAAGCAATGAAAATGCTCTAAAAGCAGGGGCGCTAAAACGCTCTGCGGCAGGCTTTTGCTGCAAAACTCCTGCAGCGTTAGGGTTACCCGGTTGCAGTTGCGGGGCAAGGTTAACAGCAAATAATATTTTTGGCCGCAGCGGTAAAGGCTGCTTTGGTTTGGCACGCCCTTTAGCGCGCCGGCAACCGCTTTAACCGCCCGAATTAGATCCTCGCTGCTGCAAAATTCAAACGCGTAAGCAGTGTTTTGCTCTTTTAAATATTTAGTCTGGGTGCGCTTGCCCTCGCCGGGGCGCGGGGCCGGCTCGCAGGTAAAACGAAATACGCACCCGCCCGAACCGGTTGGGTACAGCTCGGTTGTAATATCACCGGTTTGCTCAAACTCAAAATTCTCGGCCGCCAAGGCAAACAAGCGCTCCACCGTTTGCTTAACCAGCGGATCTTTATAATTAATGCTTTCGTAATTTTTAAAATAATATTGAAGCTCTAAACGGTTTAAGTGGATCTTCAAGCAAAGTGGGCCTTCGCTGATAATGGTCATTGCAAATTCCTCCTATTAACAACAGCAGGTGAAAGTTATGCATATTACCGCACACAAAGGGGTACGGATCTTTCGGGAATATTATTTAAACATTTCCACCAAGCCCATTCCCCTACCTAAAACCGCAAAAATCCCGGTTGATTTTTGTACTTGCGCCGTACAGTGGAACAAAAAAAACGGCGACAAGGTTCATAAATTTGAAAAGCTGGCTGTTTTACAAAACGGTATTCCGATTTACTCCCCCTTTGCCGGTGTTTTTAAGGGGTTTAGCGTTGGCCCCAAGCTGGCTCACAATCCGGCCATGCAGTATGCCATTATTACCACGCAAAACGATTCTACCCCGCCCTGCCCCTTGTGGGATGTTTCGCAGCTGCCAAGCACCCGCCAAGAGCTTACGCAGTTGGTACAAAAAGCGGCCATTGCCGACGAGCTGCGTCACCGTTACCTACTGCCGCTTTTAAGCAGCCAAAAGATTTTTGAAAGCGTTTTAATAGACGCCGTAGATGATGAGCCGTACGACCTTTCGCGATCGGCGGTGCTGCTGCAGCATTCGCAAGAGGTTTTTGCCGGCGCCCAAATTGTTGCGGCGGCACTGGGGCTGCAAAAGGTGCAGCTGCTGGCCTTAAAAAACTTTGTAACCAAACCATTTTTTAAAACCAACACACCTGGAATACAAAAAATTGCCATGCGGGGCAAATACCCGGCTTTTCCCGCCATTAAGCTGTACGCCACCAAAACAAAGGCGCTGCGCATTGGGGTGCAGGCCTGCCGGGCCATTTACCGCGCCGCTTTGTTTGGCGAACCGCAGCTAAGCCACACCGTTACCGTTTGGGGCGACGGCGTGACTGCTCCCGGCAATTTAGAGGTGCCAAACGGCACCCCGATTAGTGATATTCTAGCCTACTGCAAGGCCGACGGTGCCTTAGAGCGGGTGGTGGCCGGCGGCATGATGACCGGTTACACCGCCTCGGTATTTTATCCACTTTACAATTGGGATAGCACCGTTACCGCCCTGCTGCTAAAAAAGCACCACGCGCCAACCCCCTGCACCAACTGCGGCCGCTGCGCCATTGTTTGCCCCATTGGGTTAGCGCCCTATTACACTTTACGCAGCAGCACCCACAAAGGTGAAAAACGCGCCAGCGAGCTGTGCGGCGAAATGTGCGTACATTGCGGCGCCTGCTCTTACATTTGCCCGGCCCGCATTCCGCTGGAGGAATATTTACAAAAGGCCGCCCCAAAGCCGGAAAAGGAGCCAACAAATGAATAATCGTGTAAAAAGCTCCCCCTACCTGCACGGGGAGGAAACCAGCAACCACCTAAAGCTTGATTTATTAATTGGACTAATAACCGTTATGGTTGTTTCGGTAGTGCAAAACGGGCTGCGTGTGTTAACCGTTTGCACCCTTTGCGCCGCCCTGGCCTGGAGCACCGAAACTTTAGGCCGCGTTATTTTGCGCAAGGGCTTTGGCTCCGGGCTGCGCTCGCTTTCTATTGGGCTGATTATTGCAATGCTTTGCCCGGTTTCGGTGCCGGTTTGGCTGCCGGCCGCCGCAACGGTTTGCAGTGTGTTTTTTGTTGATGTACTGCTGTGGCCCAATTACAGCCGCTTATTTATGACGCCGGCCATTGCCTGGATCTTTATGCTCTCTATTATGCCGGCTAAAATTACAACCTACCCGGCCCTAAATGTTGGGGTAGAGCTGCCGTTTTTTCAAACCCCGCAGGAGTTTGAAACGGTGCGCTCTATTGCGCAAAGCCTACAATACCGCAGCACGCCGGAATACAGCATTACCGAAATTTTAATTGGCCGTTACCCCGGCGGCATGGGTACCACCTGCATTTTAATTATTTTAGCGGTTTGCGTTTATTTTATTTTTAGAAAAAGCATGGCGTGGGAGGTCTCCCTTTCCATGATTCTTACCGTAACGGTTTTTGCCCTTTGCTTTAACCGCACCGGCAGCAGCCTTTACTACTCGGTGCTGTACGAGCTAACGGCCGCCTCTTATATTTACATGGCGGTTTTTGTTGCGGGCGATATTATTAACGCCCCCATGCTGCCCTTGGCAAAGGTTGCCTACGGGGTGTTAATTGGGGTGCTTTCTATGCTGTTTCGGTACAGCGGTTTGGGCGAACACAGCACCGCCTTGGCGCTAACCGCCGCAAAGCTTTGCGCCAATTTGTTAGACTTAGCCACCTTAAAGCTGCAAATTAAGCGACAGCGCCGCAAAGCAATTGATAAATTTTCGTAAAACGGTTATAAATTTTAATTTTGTGCAAATAACAATGGTAAGCTTATTTTTATTGGTAATTGCTTAGGAGCGTTTATGTACAAAATTAAAAGAACCGGCTACCGCAAAAGCGGCGGCAGTGCGGCAAAGGCCGCGCTAATTATTTTGCTTTTTTTATTACTGGTTGTTGGCGGATTTTTATTTGGCTACTTCTTTTTGTAGTAGTATTCGCCTAAAACACCTTACTTGGTATGGCAATGCCCGCACCCTTAGGGGTAAACGCAATATTGCTTATTAGCGGTTATTTGCTTTAAAGCGCCCACAAACAAAAATTCAGGCCCGGTGCAACAATAAAATTTGCACCGGGCCTGCCTTGGTTTTTAGTTAGTTCTCGCCGCAGCCACAGCCGCAATCGCAGTTTGGTTTTTCCCGCGGGGGAAAGAAATCCTGCGTGGGGAACTGAATTTTTTTGAATACATCGCACGGGTGATCGGTATTGTCGTCGCACTGCTTGCTGGGAATACAATAATCGTAAACCGGAATTAGCATTTGCACATTGCGAATTAACTGCACAATTGAAAACAGGCCAATGGTTGCAAAAACGGTAGGCCGGTTCGGGTCGGTTGAGGTATCAATATTCCCGCCAACACAGTCGCACGCACAGCGTGGAATACGGCAGCAGCAATCGTGGCAATGGTGCAGCGTACCAATTCGGGCCGAAAGCGCAATGGGGTTTACGCACTGTACTACGCATTTTGGCATATTGGTTGTTGGCAGGCGGTTCGGGTCCGGTTCGTCCTCTAATGTTGTTACATTCGAGAACACCTTAACATTCCCTTCGCTGCCGTACAAAATTACCTTTTTGTTAAATACGGCAATGCCATTTAGCGTAGTAGGTTTGGCGTGCGGGGCGGTAAACAAATCAAATTCCAGCAAGAACAAAAAGGTTAGATCGCAGGAATAGTAGCCGCGGTTAAAGCTTACCGGTTCAACATCTATGTAGACATTGACAACCTCTGCCGAGCGCACGCGCACGCTGGACGCCTGATTAATAACGGTTTGGTCCTCTGCCCGAAAATAGCAGCGTAGGTCCTCCAGGCAGTCCCTGTCGCAGCAGGAATCAAACACCCTGCCGGCGTCAATACATACCGCTTCGCTAAAGCTGTTTGGCAAAGCAGTGCAGTTTTCATCTGCCATACACATTTTCCTCCTTTAAAATTGCCCGGCAAGGCATTGCACTTTGCCGACCTACCCTATTTTATGAAAGAGGTAAAAATGTGTGACAACCGACTAAGCGTTTCCTTTCTTTCAGTTTTGCGAACTTAAAGCAATTTGCTTACCGGCGTGGTCTATTTTGTAGTTTTCTTTGTAAATTAAATCTTTAATTAAGGTAAAGCTGTACCCCTCTGAAATCAGCTTTTCTAAAATAATGGGCAAGGCCTGCGGGGTGTGAAGGGCCGCGTTGTGAAACAGCACAATGCTGCCCGGCTTAACCTTACTGCAAACATCCTTTACAATTTTGTCGGCCGTGTGGCCCTCCATCCAGTCTTTCGAGTCTACATCCCACTGAATGGTATACATACCGCACTCCTTAACCGTATCGCACATTGTATTGTTATAATCGCCGTACGGGGCGCGGAACAAAAGCGGCGTGTTACCCGTAACGGCTTTAACCTTTTCGTTGCAGCTTTGCAGCTCGGTTACCATTTTTTCCTTAGAAAGCTGCGGCATGTGCGGGTGCGCGTTCGAATGGTTGCCAATATCGTGCCCCGCGGCAGCCAATTGCCGAACCGATTCCGGATATTTATCTACCCACGCGCCCACCACAAAAAAGGTTGCCTTTACCTGGTATTTTGCTAAAATTTCAATCAACTGCTCGGTATCCTCGTTGCCCCAAGCCGCGTCAAACGAAAGGGCAATTTCCTTTTTTTCACCTTTATCTACACAGTAAATTGGAATTTTGCGCTCCCCCGCGGCGTACGCTTGAAAAGAAAATACGCCTACAAACAACAAGCCAACGGCCAAAACGGCCGAAAGCGCAACGCGCAAATGTCGCCTGGTTATAATAATACACCTCATACAAAAGCCCACCCAAACAAATAGTTTTTAATAAACTATATGCTCGGATGGGTTTTTATATGATAACCGAAAATTTTTCCTTTACTGCACCTTGTGCTTTGCGGCGTACTTTTGCGCGGCTTTGTAAATGTCGCCGCCGCCCATGGTAATAACCAAATCACCCGGGCGGGCAATTTTTTCAATTGCGGCTACTACGCCGTCAAAATCCTCTACCACTGTGCAATGCGGCAGCTCGGCGGCTAAATCGTTTGAGCTTATACCGTAGGTATTAACCTCGCGTGAGCCCATAATAGGAGTTAAAATAACCTCATCTGCAATTTTTAAGGCCTTTATAAAATCGTTTTTTAACAGCGCCGTGCGGGAAAAGGTAAAGGGCTGAAAAACTGCAACAACCCGCTGGTGCTTCAAATTTTTAGCCGCCGTTAAGGTGGCCTCCAGTTCGGTTGGGTGGTGGGCGTAATCGTCTACCAAGGTAATGCCGTTAAACTCGCCGTAACGCTCAAACCGGCGGCCCGCCCCGGTAAAGCACTCCAAGGGTTTTTTAATTTCGTTAAATTGCAATCCTAAATCGGTGCAAACTGCAACGGCCGCTAAGGCGTTGTAAACATTGTGCCGGCCCGGAATTTCCAGCTCCAGCTGCCCTAACGGCTGCCCGGCCTTAAAAACGGTAAAGCGTGGGCCGCGTTCCCCCTTTTCTAAACCCTTTGCGTAGTAATGGTTGCTTTGGTTTAAACCAAAGGTAGTAACAGAGCCGTTTACCCCAGCCACCGCCTTGTGGCACAAGGGGTCGTCGCCGTTAAAATAAACCCTGGTTGCCATGCTAACAAATTTGTGAAAAGAAAGGGTTAAATTCTCAATGGTTTTAAAATAATCTAAATGATCGTTATCAATATTCAGTAGCACGGCAGTATCGGGCGAAAGGTGCAGAAAGGTATCTACAAATTCGCAGGATTCACAAACCATAAGCTCCGAACTGCCGGCGCGGCCGTTTGCGTTAATTAACGGCAGCTTACCGCCAATTACGGCGGTGGGGTCTAAATTGTTTAAATACAGCACCTGCGTAATCATAGAACTGGTGGTGGTTTTGCCGTGCGTGCCGCAAACGCCAATCATTTGGCTAAATTTTCGGGTAATAATGCCCAATAGGTCGCAGCGCTCCAGGGTTGGAATGTTAAGCCGCCTGGCCTCTACCAGCTCGGGGTTTTCCTGCGAAATGGCCGCAGAATAAACCACCAGTTCGGCCCCGTGAACATTTTTTGCCTGCTGGCCCATGGTAACCGGAATACCCAGCGCGCGAATACGCTTTAACGGGTCGCTTTCGTTATTATCAGACCCGGTTAAAAGGTAGCCCTTTTGGTGCAAAATTTCGGCCAGCGGACACATACCGGAGCCGCCTATGCCAACAAAATGCACTTTTTTTACCTTTGTTAATATCTCATCGCCCGGTTTTACAAGCTTCATAAATAAAACCTCTTTCAAAATGCTATAAAAATAGTATGTTCCAATTTTTTGCAGTATAATCTATTATACCAACAAATTTGCGGCTTGTAAAGGGCGGGCAAACAAAAAACCGGGTAAAAACCCGGTTTTGCATTTGTTTTATAAAACAACTCTTATTTTTTGGCTAAATAATCTTTAACCAAAAAAACAACATCTTTTAAATCTACAACCTTGTCGTTATTGCAATCGGCACGGTCAAAATCTTTTAAAATACTGTCGTCACTTTTTGCGCAGGCAACGGCTAAAAGGTAGGCGTCTTTAAAATCAACGGTACCGTCTTTGTTAATGTCGCCCTTCATAACACCGTCTTCCGAAAATTCGCCAACATTAATTTCAACCTCTTGCCCAATGGCACCAACCGAGGCCGTACCGGCCGAAAGCAGCAAAAAAGCGGCAAGCATAACAGATAATACTTTTTTCATAAAAATACCCCCAAAATAGTATATTCGTTTGTATATTCCTATTATACCAAAGCGACACTGAAAATGCAAGGGCATTTCTTAAATTAACAAGTGTACCGTTTTATTTTAAAATCTTGCGCACAATTTCAACGGCGTCTTTTAAATCAATGCGGTCGTCGGCAAAGGCGTCGGCGTTGCAAATTAGCAGGCCGCTATCCTGCCCGGCGGCAAAGCGGGCAACCTCGTAGGCGTCCTTTAGCGTTACGCTGCCGTCCCCGTCGGCGTCGCCCAGAGTTTTGGCAAGAACTTCACTTTTTAAAAACGCCGTTAACTCGCTGGCTAAAACCTGGTGCTGTGCAGCCGAGGGGTGACCGTTCCAGCCGCTTTTTCCGCGGGTAAGCTGAACAGAATAATACCCCTCTTCGGCCCCGCCGGCCTGTGCAATCACCGTTTTAATTTGTTCGTTCAAACCGCCGGTCATCATGTTGTAGATCCAAACGATTTTGGCGTTTTGGTTTTTTTCGCGCACCATTTGCAGGGTTTTAGCAAAGCCCTGCTGCACCTGCGTTAGCGTTAAACCCTTGCTTTGGTAGGTGTTAAAATCGTTCGTGCCAAGGCCAAGCACTACTACATCCGGCTGGCGTGCAAAGCTGTACGCAGCGCTGTTGCCGTTTAGCTTTGCGGTGTAAGGGTAAAGGTCTGACATTATATGCGACTGATACCCCACCGAAGCGCCAATGCCCATTTGGGCCACCAGCGAATAATCAGCATTTAAGGCGTTAGCGGTTAAAAAGGCGTAGCCGCTGGTGGCGTCCTGCCACTTAGAACTGTTGGCGTTGCCGCCTTGCTCCGGCGTGCCTAAATTACCAATACCGGTGGTAATAGAATCCCCAATAAATTCTAAGTACAACTGCTTTTGCACCGGCGGCGCAAGAAATTCGCCGTTAAGACGAATAGATTTTACCCCAACAGTGGCGTACCCGGCCTCGTTTTGTTTAACCACCTTAAAGCTGTAATTGCCCTCGGGCAAATTGGCAGCAAGGGTTACATTTTTTGTGCCGGTGCCTTGCAGGTAGCAGGTTTCACGCGGCTGCTTTTCCCCGTTAATGTAAACCGAAAACCAGCAACCGTCGGCGTGATTTGTTTTAACATTAAATTCTACCGCAACATCCCCGGTGCAGTGCGCGTTGAATTCAAAGCTTGCGGCGCTCCAGTTTAGCATTAAAACGCCGTTTTCAACCGAACCGCGACCCTGTGTTTTGTACTTACCGGCTAAATCGGCAAAGCTGTAGGTTTTCATTTCCTGCGCTCCTTCAATGTCCGAAACATCAATATCAACATCGTTATTGGCGGCGGCCGGCAAAGCAGCGGCCGTAACCAGCAGCACAGCAGAAAGCAATAGGCAAATTAGCTTTTTCATTACAGTCCTCCAAAATTGTTGGCCACATCTCCCGGCCAAATTTGCTTAATTACAGTAACAATTATAGCAAAAAATTTATTATATTTCAAGGGTTTTACAAAAAATTAAGCCGGTTTTTTATGTATGTTTACAATAAATGTGTTACAGAAAATAAAAAAAGAGTGACGAATGGAACTTTCTGTGTTACAGCATTGACAAACCTACATTTAATGCGAACTCACAAAAAAATAGCCGCAGGTAGCAAATTACCTACGGCTATAAAATTTTAAAGCGCAAAACCGGCATAAAACAACACAACAAATATTATTAAAGGCGTAAACCTTAGTTAGAGCCAATGTAAGGCACCGGGTTTACATAGGAGCCGTTTACCCGAACCTCAAAATGCAAATGGTTCCCGGTGGCGTAACCGGTTCGGCCAACGGCGGCAATACTTTCCCCCGCCGCTACTTGATCGCCCTTAGAAACGGCCAAGGTGCTGTTGTGCGCGTAAAGGGTTGTTAGGCCGTTGCCGTGGTCAATAATAATGTAGTTGCCGTACCCGCTGGAATAGCCCGCATAGCTAACAGTACCGGCCGCTGCGGCGTAAACCGGGGTGCCGGCCTTGGCAACAATATCCATACCCTTGTGGTTCCTGTCATCCCCAACATAGCTGCTAACATAAGATCCTGAAACCCTTTTAACCGGCCAAAGCATTGGGGCGTTACCATTTTTGTCGGCCGAATACATTTTTTTGGTGCCAACCAAAACCTGTTCATCTACCGGGGCAGTAATCTGCTCGGCGCCAATTTCGGTTTTTTGCTCGGTGCCGCTGTCATCAACGGTTACGCGGTAGGTTACCTTCTCCTGCCCTACTACGCCTTTGGTTTTAATTTTGGTAGAGCCAATGTAAAGGTCCTCGGTTTTAATTTCGGTGGTTTTGTAGTTTACCTTGCGCACCTCGGTAGTGGTGTAAACCTCCTCCACCGGCAGGCTGCCGGCGTTGGCGCTTAGGTAAGTTTTTAAATCCGGCGTAGCGCTTAAAGCGGTAACGGTGGTGTATTCCTCTTTTACCGCTACTCGGGGCGAAAGCTCGGCCTTTTCTAAATTATTTTTGGTTTTAAAATCTGCAATATATTCCTGCAGGCTGCTGTTAATTTCGGCGGCCGTACCCGCTTTGGCTACAATGCTGCCATCTAAATAAAGCAAAGCCGATTTGGTAATGCCGGCGGAGCCGGAAATAATTAACTCGGAAAGGGATTGCGCCGAAAGCAGCTGCGAGGAGGATGCTACGCAATCCTGCGTGGTGGGAACAGCTAAAAGCGCGTTGCATTGGCTGTTAGAAACCGTATTAACGGCCAGCACCTGCGCTTTGGCAATAACCGAATGATCTTTTACAAAGCCTACGGCAACGTTATTAAGCAGCACCTGCACCGCCTGTACCGAGCGGGTAGCCTGCAAAGCGCCAAAGCCAACCAGACCAATAACCAAAACCGCCAGCAAAGCCGCGGCTAAACGCGGCAAGCGGCGCACCGTTTGCCCAAAAGCCCGGGCGCAGCGCAAAATAACACCTTTTAATAAACGAAAAAAAGCAATTAGAAAATTCACAAAGTCACCTCGTGGAAATTCAAAACAGCAGTATTTTTAAAACGATGTTATTATTCTACCAAAATAATTACAAAATTGCAACCTTTGGCTACACTTTGTAATAAAATACAGCATATTGCCCAAAATAAATAGCACCTATTTTGGAAATATACTGTATTATAGCCTATAATATTAAAATTGTTGCTGTAACAATTTGTTACAGTTTTTCGTCGCATTAAAACAGCGACAGCTGATTGGTATCCGGCAGACCGTTTAAAACGCCCATTTCATCTAACTGCGAAATAATGGTTTTAGAGGCGCCGGAGGCCACGCGAAATTCCTCTTTTGAAAGAAATCCGCCTTTTTGCGCCGCTTCGTACAACGCAATCGCCGCTTTGTCGCCAACGCCGGACATAGCACCAAAGGGCAACCGCATTTTACCGTCCTCCGGCAGGTATTTAACGGCATGCGATTTTTCTAAGCTAATAGGCAAAACTTCAATACCGCGCGCCATCATCTCGTTAAATATTTGCAGGTTTCCGTAAACATCCAGCTCTTTTTTGCCGGCCTCTTTGGTGCGTTCTTTTGCCTCAATTTCCCGCATTTTGCGGCGAACGGCGTCGTGCCCCGCCAAAATGGTGGGTACATCTACATCTTCCGGTCGGGCGGTAAAGTAGGCGCAGTAAAACGCCAGCGGGCGGTGTACCTTGTACCAGGCCAAACGCAGGGCCGAAATAACATAAGCGGCAGCGTGCGCTTTGGGGAACATGTATTTAATTTTGCGGCAGCTTTCAATGTACCATTCCGGCACATCGTGTTCCCGCATATCCTGCTCCATGGCGGCCCATTCCTCGGGCGAAATTTTGCCCTTGGCAATTAAGCCTTTACGCACCGTTTCGGTAATTTTAAAGGCGCGGCCTTCGTCCAACCCCATGTGAATAAGGTAAACCATAATATTATCACGCGTACCAATAACATTAGAAATGGTGCAAATACCTTTATCAATTAGGTCCTTAGCGTTGCCCAGCCAAACATCGGTCCCGTGCGAAAGGCCCGAAATCTGCAAAAGGTCCGAAAAGTTTTTCGGTTTACAGTCCATAAGCATTTCACGCACAAACTTTGTGCCAAACTCGGGTAGGCAAAAGGTACCGTTTTTAGAGCCAATATCCTCGGGCTTTACCCCCAGCGCTTTGGTGGAGGTAAACAGGCTGTAAACCTCCGGGTCGCTCATTGAAATATCGGTTACCGGAATACCAGAGTATTCCTCTAAATAGCGGTAGGTGGTTGGCACTACATGGCCCAGCTCGTCTAATTTTAAAATGGTATCGTGAATAGAGTGGAAGTCAAAATGCGTGGTAATAATGTCGGAATTTACATCATCGGCCGGGTGTTGAATGGGGCAAAAATCGTAAATAGAGTTACTGCGCGGCACAACAACCATGCCGGCCGGGTGCTGCCCGGTTGTTTGCTTAATTTGGGCGGTTTCTACCAGCTTGGCCAAGCGGTTTAGCTCGGCGCCGCTTAAAATAACGCCTTTTTTTTCGGCGTAGGCCTTAGCAAAGCCGTAGGCGGTTTTTTCAGCAATGGTAGAAATGGTACCGGCTTTAAAAACGTTCTCCCGCCCGAAAAGCTGCTCGGTAAATTTTTGGGCGCTGCTTTGGTATTCGTCGGAAAAGTTTAAGTCAATATCCGGAACCTTATCCCCTTTAAAGCCCAAAAAGGTTTCAAACGGAATATCGTGCCCGTTACGATTTAGCTCGGCGCCGCATTTGGGGCATTTTTTTTCGGGCAGGTCAAAACCGGAGCCAACCTCGCCCTTTAAAAAGAACTCGTTATACCGGCACTTAGGGCAAACATAGTGCGGTGGCAGCGGATTAACCTCGGAAATGCCGGCCATGGTAGCAACAAAAGAGGAACCAACCGAACCACGGGAACCAACTAAGTAGCCATGCGCTTCGCTATCGGCCACCAGCTTTTGTGCGGTAACATACATAATAGAAAAGCCGTTGTTAATTATGGAATTCAGCTCTTTTTCTAACCGCTTTTCAACCACCTCGGGTAGCTCGTCGCCGTAAAGCTTGTGGGCGTTTTCCCAGCACAGATTGCGCAGCAGATCGTCGGACCCTTCAATAACCGGGGGGTAATTTCCCTCCGGCACGGGAATCACATCGTCGTCGATCATATCGGCGATTTTGTTGGGGTTTTCAATGACAAATTCTTTGGCCCGGTCGCCAAAATAATCAAAATCGGCCAACATTTCGTTTGTGGTTTTAAAGTACAGCGGGGCTTGGTTATCAAAATCGTCAAAGCCCTGGCCGGCCATAATAATTTTGCGAATTACCTCGTCGCTCTTTTTTAAAAAGTGAACATCCCCAGTGGCAACAACCGGCTTGCCAAGCTCGTCGGCCAGTTCTACAACCTTGCGGTTAAAGTTTTGAATGACCTCTACGCCGGTTACCTTTTTAAAGCGGTTTTTGGTTACCTCGCCGGTTTTTTCGTTCACTTTATCGGGATTTTTAGAGTTGCGAACCATAAACATATTATTGCCGACCGGCTGAATTTCAAGGTAATCGTAATAAGAGGCCAGCTCTAAAAGTTCCTCTTTCGGTTTTTCATCTACAATGGCTTTGTAAAGGTCCCCCTGTTCGCAGGCGCTGCCAATAATCAGCCCCTCGCGCAGCTCGTCCAGCTTGGTGCGGCGGGTAATGGGGCGGCCCTTAAAGCAATTTAAGTGGGCGTCGGAAACAAGCTTGTACAAATTTTTTAACCCAACCAAATTTTTAACCAAAATAATCATGTGGTTGCGCAGCTTACCGGCCTGTTTGGGAGTCATGTTTAAAATATCGTGCTTGGTGTCGTCAACATAGTAGGCCTCTACCCCGTAAATCACCTTAATTTTACCGCCTTTTTTGGCAATGGCCTTGGCTTCGCCCGCGGCCGAGGGGTAGGCCTGTACAACGCCGTGGTCGGTAATTGCAACCGCCTTGTGCCCCCAATTGTAGGCCTGCCGCACAATAGAGGCGCCGGAGGAAACTGCGTCCTTAGCCGACATATTGGTGTGGCAGTGCAGCTCTACACGCTTTTGCTCGGCCTCGTCCTTTTCCTCGTACTTTTGCAGCAGCGCCATGGCCTTTGGCTCTACAACATAATCTTTACGGTAATCGTCGTATTTATATTTGCCGTTCAGCAGTATGTAGGCGCCGTCGGCCAACGGGGCAAGCTGACCCATTTGGCTGGGGTCTACAAACATTTTAGCGTAAAGCGAATTGGTAAAATCGCTAAAGCAAAAGCTAACAATATTACTGTCGCCCCGCTTGGTTTTAATGGGTTTAATTTCAAAATCAAACACCTGGCCCCAGCAGGCAATATCAGCGTCGTTGCCTGTAATATCAATCATTTTTTTGGTAGGCGGGGTTACACGCCGGCCAAAAAAGCACTGGGGGTCATCTAAATAAACAAAGCCGTTTTCGGGCCGGTCGGTGCGGTTTTTGTTAAATTTAATTTCTACCTTTTCGGCAGGCGGTTTTGGCGCCGGTGAATTTTTAGGGGCCGGCGGCTGCTCTGCCTCGGGCGGGGGCGGCGGTAAGGGAATATCCTCCGGCTCCGGCGGCTCGGGGTAATCAATGGCTACGGCCTCTAACTGGCCGGTAAATTCAACTGTAACGGCCAGCCCAAAACGCTCTTGCACTAAATTGGTAAACAGCTTTTGCGCCCCAATTTCGCACAGGGTTTTGTACCCGCCGTATTTTAAACAAATTTGCACCGAATTGCCCTGCAGGGTAAATTCTGCCCCGTTAAAATAGCCGTTAACTAAGGGGTTTTGGCGCCGAATTTCTTCTAAAATATCTTTACACGCAGCGCTATGAAAGCACTGTGGCAGAAAATGTGGGGTTACAGTTGCCGAATTAAGCCTAAGAGTGTGGCAAAGATTGTGCCGAAATGCGCTTAGCACTGCGTAAGGTATGTACTGCTCAAATGCCAAATCTACCAAAATGGCGCGTTTTTCCTGCAATACGGTGCAGCTTTTTACACTGCCGCCGGCAAGGCTGTTTAAAAGCTCCGGCGTTAAATATTGCCCAAAAATTGATTGAATACTTTCTGCCATATTTTCCTCACAGTTTTTCTATTTCTTGCAACAATGCCGGTAACAGCTCCGCCTCCGGCAATTTTTTAATAATTTTGCCCTTTTTAAACAACAGCCCCTCGCCCTTGCCGCCGGCAATGCCTAAGTCGGCCTCTTTAGCCTCGCCCGGGCCGTTTACTACACAGCCCATGATGGCAACGGTAAGGTTTTTGTTGCAGCCGGCCAAAAGCTGCTCGGCCCTTTGCGCCAAAGCAATTAGGTTAATAGAGGTTCGGCCGCAGGTTGGGCAGGAAACAAAGCGGATCCCGCCGGTTCTTAACCCCGCGGCTTTTAAAATATCCCGCGCGGCGGCAACCTCTTTTACCGGGTCGTCGGTTAGCGAAACGCGAATGGTATCGCCCAGGCCGCAAAGCAGCAGCCCGCCAATGCCAACGGCCGATTTTACCGTGCCCATGTGCGTGGTGCCGGCCTCGGTAACCCCTAAATGCAGCGGGTAGCGGCACTGCTCGGCCGCCAAACGGTAAGCCTGGTACATGGTAGGAACATCTGACGCCTTAAGCGAAAGCACAATGTTTTCAAAATCAAACTGCTCTAACAAACGGCTGTGGTACAGCCCGCTTTCTACCAACGCTTGCGGGGTTGGCCCGCCGTACTTTTGCAAAATGCCCTTTTCTACCGAGCCGGAATTTACCCCAATGCGAATGGGAATATTTTTTGCCCGGCAAGCGTCGGCAACGGCCTTAATACGGCTGTTATCCCCAATATTTCCGGGATTAATGCGAATTTTATCTACCCCCGCGGCAACGCTTTCCAGCGCTAAGCGGTAATCAAAATGAATATCGGCCACAATGGGCACCGAAACCGTTTGCTTTAATTTTTCAATTAACGGTACGGTTTGCTTATCCGGCACCGAAACGCGAATAACCTCGCACCCCTGCTGCTCCAGGGCCTTAGCCTGCTTTAAATTAGCGGCAAAATCGTGCGCGGGGCAGTTTAGCATAGACTGTATTAAAACCGGTGCTCCCCCGCCCAGCTGAACCTTACTGCTCCCCAAAAAAACCGGATGCGTTTGACTTCTTGTAAACATAAACTTCCCCCGGAAATTAAAAAATTAAGCTAAAAATATCTTTAAAAATAATAATTACCATTAACGGCAGCAACAGCGCCATACCGGCTGCGTGCACCCATTTTTCGTATTTTTGCGGCACCGGGCGCCGAAAAACCATTTCAATAAAAATAAAAAACAGGCGGCCGCCGTCCAGCGCAGGCAAGGGCAGCAGGTTAAAAATTCCAAGGTTAATGGCAATAAGCGCAATAATTGAAAGGGCTGCCGAAAAATCAACCGAAACGGCCTGCCCTATTGTTGCCGTAACGCCAACCGGGCCCGAAACATCGCTTACGCGGTAGCGCCCGCCAAACATATCTACCAGCGAAAAAACAACCATTCTTCCGTAAGAAATAGAGGTTTTAAATGTTTGGCTTAAAAAGCTTTTCAGCGTTTTCTTTTGCCCTAAAAATTTAAAATCCTGCTTAATAACATTGTAGCCCTGCAGCTCCTCGGTTTCAAAGGTAACGCCCTTTAATTCAACCTTTTTGCCGTCCCGCAGCACGGTAAAATCAATTTTGCCGTCTTTCACGGCCGAAAAATTGTACCCAATATCGTAAGTGGTGTAAACCCGCCGGCCATCTACGGTTAAAATTTCGTCCCCAACGCAAAGGCCGGTTTGCTCGCTGCTGGCGTTTTCGCTAAAAACGGCAACGGTGGTTGTGCCGTAGTAGCTTTGCCCCGCCAGCACAATGCCAATAATAATAACGCCGGTAAGCAGGTTAAAAACAGCGCCCATTAGCACAATAATAAACCGCCGCCAGGGCTTTTTGTTGCAAAAAGCTTTGGGGTCGGTGCTGGTTTCATCCTCCCCCTCCATGGCGCAGTAGCCCCCAATTGGCAGCAGGCGAACGCTGTAATCAGTCTCCCGCCCCTGCTTATGAAACAGGCGCGGGCCAAAGCCAATGGCAAACTCGTTTACGCGCACACCCAAGGCCTTAGCGGCAATAAAATGCCCAAACTCGTGAATAAAAATTAAAAATAAAAACGCAAAAACCGCAACCAAATACGGCCCAACGGTTACAAAAAAGTTCGCAATTGCCTGCAAAAAATCACACTCCTGCTACACGGTTGGCCAGTGCTCTGGCGGCGCTGTCTACCTCAAAAATGCGCTGCACCGTAACACTGCCCGAAAAATCGGCCGAAAGCGCAGCCGAAACAATTTCTCCAATTTGTAAAAAACCTATTCTGCCCTGCAAAAACAGTTCTACCGCCCGCTCGTTTGCGCCGTTTACCGCCGCGGGGTACAAGCCGCCGCGCGCAATGGCTTGCTTGCAGGCCGGCAGGCAAACAAAGGTTTCCTCGTCCGGCTGTTCAAAGGTCATTTGCCCTACCGCTGTGAGCGAAAGCGGCATTGCCGGGCAGGCAACCCGGTTGGGGTAAGTAAAGGCGTACTGAATGGGAATACGCATATCGGCACTGCCAAGCTGGGCAATTACGGCACCGTCAGGCAACTCTACCGCCGAGTGAATAATGCTTTGCCGATGCACCACAACCTGAATTTGTGCCGGCGAAACGCCGAATAAATGCACCGCCTCAATTACCTCTAAGCCTTTGTTCATTAGGGTGGCACTGTCAATAGAAATTTTTTTGCCCATGGCCCAATTGGGGTGCTTTAACGCCATTTCGGGGGTCACGGTTTTTAAAAAATCACGCTTTTTGTTAAAAAACGGCCCGCCCGAGGCAGTTAAAATAATTTTGTAATCGGTGCCCTGCGGCACCCCCTGCAGTGACTGAAAAATAGCCGAATGTTCGCTATCTACCGGGTAAAGCTTTAGCCCCTTTTGCGCCACTGCCGGCATAACCAGCTCGCCGCCCGTAACTAAAGATTCTTTATTAGCTAACGCCAGGCTGTTGCCGGCCGCAATGGCCGCTAAGGTTGGCCGCAGGCCGGCAATGCCCACCACAGCGTTAAGCACCCGGCTGCACGGCAGGGCGGCAGCCTGCTCTACTGCGGCGGCCCCGCCCAAAACTTTAATTTTTGTATCGGCCAGCTTTAACTTTAAAGCTTTAGCTGCCTCCTCGCAAAATACGGCAACCAGCTGCGGGTTAAATTTTCGGGCCTGCTGCTCTAAAAGCTCCAGCCGCTCGCCCCCAGCAGCCAAAGCGCAAACACAGTAGCCTAATTTTTCGGCAACCTCTAAGGCCTGCACCCCAATAGATCCGGTGCTGCCTAAAACAGAAATTTTCATTATCCTACACCTTTATTTTATAAGCTCAACGCAAGAAATATACAAATAAAATGCCGGAACGATCATCATAATACTGTCAAACCGGTCCATAATGCCGCCGTGGCCGGGAATTAGGCTGCCGTAATCCTTAACGCCGCACTGGCGCTTAATTAACGAAGCCGAAAGATCCCCCAACACGCCCAGCAGCGTAAACACCGGAGCCGCGCAAAGCACCGCGGAAAAGTTCACGGTGTAGTGCAGGGCGTTGCCGTAAATAAGGCACACTACAAGCGCCCCCAAAAGGCCCCAAACAAGGCCGCCAAAAAAACCCTCCCAGGTTTTTTTAGGGCTAATAACCGGAGCCATTTTGTGCTTACCGAAAAACACCCCGGTAAAGTAGGCACCGGTATCGGCCACGGCCGAAAACATTAACACCAGCAAAATGTAAAACAGGCCGCCGTTACCGTGCTGCACCACCCTTACAAGGTAAGCCAAGGCGCCGGGCAGCAGCAGCGGAAAGGCAAGCGCGGCGGCCAAGGCGGTTACGGTAATCCTGCTGTGCCCTTTAAGCGCCAAAGCAAAGGTTATAATAAGGTAACCGGTGTAAACCCCGAAAAGGGGCAGTTTTAGGTAACCGCAAAGCACAAAAGGCACCACGGCGGCAAAAAGCATAGCCGCTGCAATAAGGGGTTTGTACGCGGTTATTTTTGTATCAAACAGCATTTCGTAAACCGCAACAACGCTAAGTGCCGCTGCCGCAATGCAAAGGCTAACAGGCACGCAAAATTGCAGCGCCAGCAGGCCGGCAGCAACGGCAATTACAACGGCTGCCGAAATTATTCTTGTTTTCATGTTAAAACCTCCGTTCAATTAAGGGTGGCAAAGCCGCTTAAAAAACAAAATTTTGCCAAAAGCCTTGCTGAATTTTTTAAGCGAACCGATACCCTTACAAACAAAGCGGCTTAGACGCCGCCAAAACGGCGGTTGCGCTCCGCATAGCTTTGCAGGGCTTTTTCTAAGTGGCGGGGCTTAAAATCCGGCCACAAAACATCTGAAAACCAAAGCTCGGCGTAGGCCGACTGCCAGGTTAAAAAATTTGAAAGCCGCAGTTCGCCGCTGGGGCGAATTATTAAATCGGGATCCGGCTGGCCGGCCGTATCTAACAAATTTGAAAGGTACTGCTCGGTAAGCTGCCCCGGTAATAACGCACCGCTTTGCACCTGCTTGGCGGCCTTTTGTACGGCGCGAATAATTTCGTTTCGGCCGCCGTAGTTAATGGCAAGGTTTAGCACCAGGCCGGTAGCGTTTTTTGAAAGCTCCTCGGCATTTTGCATAAGCTGCTGAATATCCTGCGGCAGACCAAAGCGGTCGCCAATAAAGCGCAGCACAATATTTTCCTTTGTAAAATTGGTAACATCCCGCAAATAGTCCCGCAAAAGGTTCATAAGCGCCTCAACCTCGGCGGCGGGGCGGTTCCAATTTTCGGTAGAAAAAGCGTAAACGGTTAAATACCGAATTCCAATGCTGTTGCAGTAACGGGCAATGGTTTTAAAATTTTTAGCCCCGGCGCTGTGCCCTACCGAGCGCGGCAGCGCGCGTTTTTTAGCCCAGCGGCCGTTGCCGTCCATAATAATGGCAATATGTTTTGGTAAAATTTTGTGTTCGGTTTTTTTAAAAAGCATATCATCCCGCCCTAATGTTCAAAGAAAGCAGCAGGAAAAATAGCTTTCCCGCTGCATTTTGAGTGCCGTTTGCGGCAATTTAAATTGAAAGAATTTCTTTTTCCTTGGCCTCGGTAAGTTCGTCGGCCTCTTTGCAAAATTTGTCGGTCAGGGTTTGAATTTTCTTTTCGGCGTTTGCCAAATCGTCCTCGGTAATTTCGTTATTTTTCTTTTTGGCTTTGGCTTTTTCCATGGCGTCACGGCGAATAGAGCGAAGAGCAACCTTTGCGTCCTCCCCCATTTTTTTAACATCGCGGGTCAAGTCGCGGCGGCGCTCCTCGGTCAGGGCCGGAAAAACAAGGCGAATAACTTTGCCGTCGTTTTGCGGGTTAATGCCTAAATCAGAGGTTTGAATGGCTTTTTCAATAGCCTTTAGGGTGGTAGCGTCCCACGGTTGAATGAGCAGCATACGCCCCTCGGGCACAGAAATTGCCGCCATTTGGTTAATGGGCGTAGGGGTGCCGTAATAATCTACAGTAATTCTATCTAACACCGAAGGGTTGGCGCGGCCGGCGCGAACTGCAGAAAAATCGCGGTCCAGCGCGTTCATGGTCTTGTTCATTTTTTCCTCGGCTAATTTTAAAATTTCGGTCATTCCGGTTACCTCCAAAAAATTATTCTACAATGGTTCCTCTTTGCTCGCCCAAGGCGGCGCGGGGAATATTCTGCGGGTCGTTTAGGTTAAATACTAAAATTTTAATGCCATTATCCATGCAAAGGGATGCGGCAGTGCTATCCATAACATGCAGGCCCTTGTTTAAAACATCCATGTAGGTCAGGCGGTCAAACTTTTTGGCGTTGGGGTTTTTCTTGGGGTCACTGTCGTACACGCCGTCAACATTTGTGGCTTTAAAAATAACATCAGCACCAATTTCGGCCGCGCGCAAAGCAGCGCCGGTATCGGTAGAAAAAAACGGGTTGCCGGTACCGCAGCCAAAAATAACAATGCGGCCCTTTTCCATGTGCCGTACCGCTTTATTGCGAATGTACGGCTCGGCAATTTTAATCATTTCAATTCCCGTTTGCACCCGAACAACGGCGCCTAATTTTTCTAAGCAATCGGCCAGGGCTAAGGCGTTAATAACGGTTGCTAACATACCCATGTGGTCGGCGCGGGTACGGTCCATTTGGCCGCCGGAACGGCCGCGCCAAAAATTGCCGCCGCCAACAACAATGCCAATTTGAACGCCTAAATCGTAAGTTTCTTTAATGCTTTTGCAAATTTGCTCTACCTTTTCAAAATCAAAGCCAACGCCTTTTTCCCCCGCAAGTGCCTCGCCGCTGAGCTTAATTAGTACCCGTTTATAAACTGGTTTCATGCTTTACTCCGTTCTGCCGCAAGGTTTACCTGCGGCCAATTCTCGCGATAAAAATCACCATACCTTATTTTACAATAAAGCATGGTGATTGTCAATTGCTTTTGGAAATTTTAGGCCGCCAAACACCTAATTATTTCCCCCGGAGGAAGCGGCAGCTGCCGAAGAAGCCGGTTTAGACGAAGCTTGCGGCTTAGAGGAACTAGCCGGTGCCGCCGAGGATGCTTTGGAAGACGCCGCCTTGGAGGAAGTTTGCGCCGCAGCGGAACTTGTTGCCGCAGAGCTGCTTTTAGAGGAGGTGCTGGTTTCGGCCTTAGAGGTGGTATCTACCGCGTCTAAAATTTCTCCGCGGTGCGTGGTGCAGGTTGGTAAATGGCTTGTTTTGTACCAGCCAATGCCGGTAGAACCGCAGGCGTTGGTGGCAAGCAAGCCGGTAGAGGTACAGTAGCGGCGGCAGGTTACATAGCTGCTTTCCTCAAACTGCTTTACCTCTAAATTTTTGTGGATCTTTCTCATAATATTGCCCCAAATTTTGCTGGCGCCGTTGGCATTACGCACGGTCTCAGGCGTGTCGTATCCGTACCAGCAAGAGGCAATGTAATAAGGCGTTCCGCCAACAAACCAGCAGTTTTCGTTGTCATTAGTAGTACCGGTTTTGGCGTAAATTGGCATTTTAGAAAGGTAGGAGCGAATGGCCTTACCGGTACCCTGGCTGCCGTCTACAACATTGCGCAGCAGGTGGTTCATTACAACGGCGGTATCTTCGCTCATGGCAATTTTAGAATCCGGCTCGCCGTTTAAAATTAATTCGTCGTGCTGATCCATAACCTTTGTATAAAAGGTTGGCTTGTAATACTTGCCCTTGCTGCCAAAGGTGGCAAACGCCGCGCAGGATTCCAGCGTGGTAATGCCCTTATAGCAGCTGCCCAGCGCCATAGAGGAATAGGTAAGGTCAGCGTTGGCGTTTGGCACTAAGGTGGTAATGCCCATATCCTTTGTTAAGTGGTCGTAAACACTTTGAATAGATTGCTGCTGCACCAGCTGTGCCGGCACTGTGTTTACCGAGCGCTCCAGAGCCTTTGCCACCGTCATAGAGCCGCCGTAGTAGCCGTACCAGTTTGGCGGCCAGCTTTTGCCGTCGGCCAGTTTAATAGGTTGATCCTTAAAAATAGTAGAATAGGTAATTAAATTATTATCTAACGCTAAAGAGTAAGAGGCAATTGGCTTCATGGTAGAACCGGGAGAGCGCGGTGAGGAGGTTGCGCGGTTGAGGCCGCGGTTGGTTGTTTTTTTACCGGAGCCACCACAAATGCCTAAAACATGGCCGTTATAATCCATAATTGTAAAGGCCGATTGCGCCGTTTGCCCTTTTCGGCTTTTGCTAAAATATTTACTGTCGGTGTAAACCTCGTCAATAGCTTTTTGAATGTCGGTGTCCAGCGTGCAGTAAATTTTGTAACCGCCGTTGTAAAAGTTTTGCTCGGCGTAGGTGCGGTCGTAGCCGTATTCGGCAACCAAACCGTCTACAACGTTATCAATTAGCGCGTCTACAAAATAGGAGTTGGTTTCCACCTCGTTAATATTGGCCTTGCTGGCAACAATTTTAACCTCGGCGTTTACCGATTTTTCGTATTCCTCTTTGGTAATGTGCCCTAAATCCAACATTTTTTTAAGAACCAGCTTACGCCGGTCGGCGTTGTTTTCGGGGAATTTATCCGGCCGGTAGGTTTCGGGCGCCTTCACAATGGCGGCCAGGCAGGCGCACTCCTCTAAGCTAAGGTCCGAAACGGTTTTGTTAAAATAGTAGTTTGAGGCAACCTCTACCCCGCCAATGCCGTTGGCAAAGGTAACGGTGTTTAGGTAGCACTCTAAAATAACCTCTTTACTGTATTTTGCCTCCAGCTCCTGCGCGCGCATGATCTCACGAATTTTACGCATGGGCGATTGCTGATTATCGCCGGTTAAGTTTTTAACCAACTGCTGCGTAATGGTAGAACCGCCCTGGTTCGAGGAATACATGTGTACAAACATATTGGCAAAGGCCGAAACGGTACGCTTCCAGTCTACCCCGTTGTGCGATTTAAAACGCTGGTCTTCAATGTCGATAAACGCGTTTTGCAGGTTTACGGGAATAGATTCCAGCCCTTTCCAAATGCGGTTTTCACCGCCGTGCAGGCGCTGGTACTCGGTGTAATCCTGCGAGCCGGGCTGCTTTACATAAATGGTGGTGGTATAATTTAAAGTAAGGTCGTTTAGATCCTCGTAAATGGTATTGTCTACAAACGCAAAAATGTAAACAATAAAGCTGCCAACAACCAGGCAAAAGGTAATAACCAAAATTAAAAATACGGTTAGTAAAGACCTTACAAATCCTTTTTTCTTTTTTGCCTTTTTGCTGCTCTTACGGCGGCGCGGGCTGCCGTTTTGCGGTTTGTTTTCTTCCTCGTTCGGGTGGTTTGCCAGGCTGTTTAAATCAAATTCATTATCCGAATTGCTGTACAGCTCGGTAGAATCCCCCTGTTCTAAGGGCGAATCGCCGTCCGGAAAAAACGGACTGGTGTATTGTTCGTTATTCTCGCTCATTCTCAGTACTCCTTTTCAGGCGTTTGGGGCAAGCCCAAAGCGCCGGCAAAAAGCAAAACAAAAATGCGGCCACCGGCAGCGCTAAGCAAAAAAGCGCACTGCCCTATTTAAGCCATTGCCTATTGTACCACATTTTACAAAAAAAAGCGAGTTACAATTTTTTAACCATTTTTTTGGTGAATAGTTTGCCGCAAAACGGTACATACTGTTTTTAACAAGGGGGCTGCAGCAATGGGCTTTAAAACAAAGGTTGTTATTATTTTTAGCTTGCTTATTTTTTCGGTGGCCTGCGTGGCCTTTTCGGCCTACGCAGTTTTTACCGCCGAAAGCAAAACGCCCAAAAATTTGCCGCCAACGCCGGTTTACTACACCTTAACGGTGTACGAGGATAAATTGGCGGTTTATTGCTCGGAGCAAAAGGAACCGCTGCGTGTTTTTGATGTTGCGGTAAACACCCTGCCACAGCGGGATATTACCGCGCTTGAAAACGGCATTACGGCCGGCTCTATGGCCGAAATTATGCAAATTTTAGAGGATTACGAATAACCCAACCGCCCTATTTTACAAACAAGAGCTTTACGAGTTTAGCGGCAAAAATGAAACAGGCGGGTTCAAGCGGCTCCCCTTTAAAACGCCGTGCCGGTAAAAAATTTTATAATTTAAAAACTAAAACAGCTGTGCTTTAAACGGCCTGTTTAAAGGGCCGCCAGCGCAGCTGTTTTCGGCATATTTTTTGTTTATTTTTGGTATGCTTTTTAGCCCAAAAATTTAGGGGGTTCTCCGCCCGTTTCAAGAATTTTATATTCCGCACCGCCCT